>Ga0247609_10004475_pt1 | contig 13898 bp, 17 predicted proteins | sample 172DNAGHGlowgp2_FD_193487 | JGI IMG/M metagenome (GOLD analysis project Ga0247609, IMG submission 193487) | Sheep rumen microbial communities from Palmerston North, Manawatu-Wanganui, New Zealand - 1728 DNA GHGlow gp2 | ecosystem: Host-associated > Mammals > Digestive system > Stomach > Rumen ...
AACAGAGTCTTCACTCTCAAAGAAGTGGACAGCACCACATGGAGGTTGAAAGAAGAAACCTGTCCGCTTGGATTTTAGCAAAACTCTTTCGAGTTTCAATACACTTTTATATAACAGGAGGTGATAACCGTGCCAAAAATTCCGCGCGGCTTGACCGACAAAGACATGGTAAAAAATTACATCGAAGAGGAAACGATCGAACAGCAACTCCTCAACGCCGCGAAGAAAGCCGAAAAAATGCGCTTGGTTGCAGAGGCAGAAGCACCGCCCGCGCCGCTTGCGAAGGCGGGCTTCACGCCGGAACTCACCGACAAGCTCGGACGTGAATTGCTCGCGCTGCGAATCGAACTCTCCAACGCGGGCGTCAAAAGCTACAACTTCAAAATCAAACGCGACGGCGAACGAATCACGCTGACCGTCGTCGACAAGAAACTTAGGGACTAAGGAGTTTTTTTGATGGACACAATGACTTACGTGGCGATTGGTATTTTCATAACCGCCTACGCATTGATAATATCCGAAAAGATTCACCGCACGGTCGTCGGGCTTTTCGGCGCAATGCTGATGATTTTGCTCGGCATTATCGACCAAGAAACCGCAGTACACCACATTGACTTTAACACAATCGGGCTGTTGATGGGCATGATGATTGTCGTCAACATAACAAGCGAAACCGGGCTTTTCAACTTCCTTGCAATCTGGTCGGCGAAAAAAGTCAAGGCACAACCCGTCGCCTTGCTCGTCGCGTTGAGCGTGCTGACCGCCGTCTGTTCCGCATTACTCGACAACGTCACGACCGTCCTTTTGACTGTGCCGATAACCTTCAACATCGCCGCGCAGTTGAAAGTTGACGTTAAGCCGTTCCTTATGGCGCAGATTATCAGCTCGAATATCGGCGGCACCGCAACGCTTATCGGCGACCCGCCAAACATAATGATTGGCTCGGCTGTCGGCTTGAGCTTCGGCGATTTCATAATGAACATGACGGGCGTATCGATTTTGATTTTCGTCGTGACGGTTGCGATTTTGATGATGATTTACAAGAACGACCTGCACACCAAGCCCGAACTGCAGGATAAGGTTATGCGCCTGAACGAACACGAACAGATAACCGACCACCTGCTTTTGAAGAAATGCCTGTTCGTTTTGGCGATAACGATAAGCCTGTTCGCGTTCCACGGCATGTTGGGGCTCGAATCGGCGACGGCCGCTTTGACGGGCGCAAGTTTGCTTTTGCTTATCACGTTCTCGCACAACGAAGAAATGATCGCCAAAATGCTCAGCAAAGTCGAATGGCTCGCGATATTTTTCTTCGGCGGGCTGTTTATCCTCGTCGGCGCGCTTGTTGAAACGGGCGTCATAAAAATGCTGGCGGAAGAGGCGATTAAAGTCACGCAGGGCGACGTTACCTTGACCGCAATGATAATCATTTGGATGAGCGCGCTGGCTTCGGCGTTTATCGACAACATTCCGTTCGTGGCGACGATGATTCCGCTGATTAAAGACATGGGGCAAATGGGCTTGACGAACCTTGAGCCGATGTGGTGGAGCTTGGCATTGGGCGCGTGCCTCGGCGGCAACGGAACGCTTATCGGCGCATCGGCGAACGTCGTTGTTGCGTCAATGGCTGCTCAGCGCGGGCGTGCCATTTCGTTTATCGGTTTCATGAAGGTTGCTTTCCCGCTGATGATTCTGTCGATAATCATTTCGACCGTCTACGTCTACCTGCGCTACCTCTAAGGGACGACGACCATGAGACTTTATCCCGACTCGAAAGTTTATATCCTCTGCCCGGCAAACGTCGGGACGGGCGGCACCGAATCCTTGCACCAGCTCGCCTTGCAACTGATAACCTTCGGCGTCGAAACGTACATGCTTTATGCCGTGCGCGTCGGCGAACATTTTGACGTTGAAAATCCTGTCGACGACGCGTTGAAAAAATATCACGTGCCGTATGCGTTTGAGCTTGACGACTCGCCGCGCAACGTCGTCATTGCACCGGAGACCATGAACAATATCGGGCTTTACGCCGTGCGGAAATGCCGCCGCGTGCTTTGGTGGATGAGCGTCGACAACTACTTTGAGAACATAATCAAAATCGTCCGCGAACATGCAAAGGCACCGCTTGCCGCGCCCTTGCCGAAAATTTTTTTCTTTGAAAAGATCGTTGACGTTGAGCAATGGGGGCAATCCGAATACGTCAGGCAATTTCTGCGCTTGAACGGCGTCAAGAAAATCCGCACCGTCGAAACGCACATGAGCCAGATTTTTTTGGGGCGTGCCGCGCAGATTGATTTCGACGTGAAAAAAAATATCGTCGCCTACAATCCGCGCAAGGGCTTTGACGTCACCGAGCGGCTGATTGATTCGGCACGCGACATTGATTGGCGACCGATTGAAGGCATGACGCCCGTGCAAGTTTGGAAGTTGTTGGCGTCGGCGAAGGTTTACATTGACTTCGGGCATTTCCCCGGACGCGAGCGGCTTCCGCGTGAGGCCGCGCTTTCGGGTTGCGTCGTGATAACGGGAAGGCGCGGTGCGGCGGCAAACGACGTTGACATAAACATTCCCGCCGAGTTCAAGTTCGACGAGCGCACAACCAATCCGTCGCAAGTCGTTGACAAGATTCGCGAAGTCTTTGAAGATTTCGGGCGCGCGTTTGACAAGCAACGGGCTTTCCGCGAACACGAACTTGCCGCCCAAGAAAACTTTGCGGCTGCAGTCGCCGAGGCTTTCGAGATAAAAAAATTCCCGCCGCCGAGCGTCGCGTTCGTTCAGGGCGTCGGCGAGAAAAGTTTTCTGCTTGCACAGACGCTTTTTCACAGCCAGGACTACAAGCCCGCCTTTATCGTCGACGACGTGCTTGCCGCAACGAAAATTTCGGACGCGCTTATCTTGCACGAGCAGGATCGGAATTATCTGCGCGTCGGCGACAACGTTATCGAGATTATTTCGCGGGACGATGCGCAATTTCTGTACCTTGAGGGACGCATAAAAAAATTCGCGTTGCTTGAGCCCGATGACACCGAGCTTGCCGCGCTGAACGAAATTTACGCGCCGCGCGACGAAGACATTTTGATTTTTGAGCGTTGAAATAAAAAAACCGCTGAGCCGTTAAGCTTGACGGTTTTTTTGTTTGAAGACTTCGCGCATCTCCGCCGAGTTGAAGACTTCCGCGACGCCGCCGAATTTTAGCACGCGCTTGTTAAGCAGGATGACTTTGTCGGCGAAACGTTCCAGCATTTCCAAATCGTGCGAGATTAAAAGAATTGCCATATCCTCTGCCGCCTTGAGTTCGGCGACGAGTTCGTAGAAAATTCTCATGCCCACTTTGTCGACGCCGCTTATCGGTTCGTCCAAAAGCAACAGGTCTGGCAACGGGTCAAGCGCGAGTGCCAAAAGGATTCGTTGCAGTTCGCCGCCGGACAGCGCGCCCAATCGTCGGTCGATTAAATGTTCTGCCTTGACGCGCCGAAGATTTTCCGTCACGCGCGGGCGAATGAACTTGGAACTGCAAAGCCACACGGGTCGCCGCGTCAAACAAGCCATGAATAAATCCAAAACGGTCGTCGGGCTCGTCGCGTCGAATTTGAGCGTCTGCGGCACGTAACCGATAATCGGGCGCAAGTGTTCGCCCTTGGCGTCGAAGTAGTTCAGCTTGCCCGTGTGCGCCACTTCGCCGAGAATCGACTTGAGCAACGTGGACTTGCCCGCACCGTTCGGGCCGATTAAAGCCGTCAGCTCGCCGCAATGAATCGTAAAGTTCACGTCCTCAAAAATTGTCAGCGCGCCGACCCTCACGCCGAAGTTTTCGATTTGCGTCGTGCAAAGTTTTGATTGATTGTGTTTCATGCCGATAACCTCTTGAATAATTTCGTCGCAAGCCAAAGCAAAATCGTCGCGTAGGCAACCAGAATCAGCATTGACGGCAAGTTGAAACCGTCGCGCAAAAGTTGGCTCGTGTGCGTCAGCGGCAACAGCTCAATAACGGCGCGCACGACCGGCGGCAACTCCGCCGTGCTGAAAAACGTCCCGCAAAGGAAACTCATCGGCATAAGCAGATACGTGTTGACTTGCGCAAGTTCTTCGTAGGTTTGAACCTTCAACGCCGCGCAGAAACACACGCTTGCGAAGATTGCCGAATTCAGCACGACGACGATTAAAAAATTCACGGGGCTCGCGAAAAAGTTCAAGCTTGCGCCGAAGCCGAACGCGACGCCCAAAATCAGCGCGGTTGAAATTAACGCACGCACGACCGCCGAAAGAATTTTCCCGACGACGAACGCGGCAGGCTTAATCGGCGCGCTCAAATATTCCTCAAGGCTTTTGTGATAGACGCGCTCGGCGTGGACGCCCGTGACGCTCATGTAGCTGACGTTCATTGTGTTCAGCGCGATAATGCCCGGCACGAGAAAATCCATGTAGTTGCCCGACGCCAAGTTTATGTTGCGACCCAAGCCCCAGCCGAACGCCACGAGATACAGCACGGGCGTCACGAGGCGCGACAGGATAAATTTTTTCAGCCGCCGCCGCAAGACGATCCAATCGCGCCACATAATCGTTGCGATGTCTTGAATCATGAATCGCGCAACCGTTCGAGGCGGGCGACTTCCTGCTTGTGCCGTTCAAGCGCGTAACCCATGCGGATATGTTCTTCCTCGGTGAAAGCGGGATTTTTGCAAGCCGCGCAGATTTTTTCAAGCCGCGCTTTGACTTCGGCAAGCTCGTCGTCCAAAATGAATTTATCGCCCAAAGCCAGCCCGTACACCGATAAAATTTGTTCGCGCGTCGTCCTATAGTAAGAGTCTTCGCCGGACAGTTCGCCGAGTGCCCTTGCAAGCTCAAGGAGGATTTCAAGCGGCGGCTTGCCCGCGTTAATCGAATCGGTGAGCGTCGTGCGAAGACTCTGCGCGGCTCCGAAAAATTTTTTGTCAGCCAAAAGAATCGCTCCTTTTTAGTGCAACGATAACACAATGACGCCCGCTATGCAAAGCACTGCCCCGAAAATTTTTTGCGCCGTTATTTGCTCGTGATAAAAGACTCCGCCGACCGCAAGCATTGCCACAGCGATTAAAATGTTCACGATAAGCGACACCGTCGACAGCTCGCCGCCCGCGCGGTAAATCATCACGAACGATACTTCGACGCCCGTTATCGCCAAGCCCATAAGAACGCAAGCCCAATTGCTGCGCGCCGCTTCGACCAAAAATTTTTCGTGCGGCGTAATGTAAAACAAAATTGTGCTCGCAATCAACGCCGTGGCGTAGTTGACGACCAAGCCCATGAACGCGTTTTGCTCCGGCGCGATTGACTTACTCGCCACGTGGTAAAGGACGTTGGCGGCGGCTGCGACCGCTATCGGTAAATAAATCATCTCGACTCCTCCAAAAAGAAAAGGCACCCAACGAACTTTCCTAGGCGCGAAGCCCTTGCCTGCAGTTCGTATGAATGCCTTGCACACGCCATCCGGCGACGGCGCACGAGGATTTTTATAATCGGTTCATTTTTTGATGACGGTGGTCATTTCGCTGAACACGTCGTTAAGCGAGTTGTCGTTTTCGGGAGCCTTGCGCAAGCCCGTCGGCATGTTGACAAGCTTGTCCCTTGTGGGGGGCACCTGCGTCGTGTAGGAGTGCAATTCGCTGTAGTAGCCCATGACGTCGAGCAAGTCGCGTTCTTCGTCGGTCAGGTCCACGCGTCCGGCAGCCGATTCGTCAAGCACGTAGCGGGCATAGGCGCGCATAATCGACGTTAAATCAAACGCGGCGGTTGCCGTCGTCCAACTGGGCTTGTTGACCGTCCACGTAAAAGTTATGTCGGTTGATTTGAACACCGCGAGCCATCTGCCGAAGATTTCTTTCTGTTCGGTGAGCTTGTCGCCTTTGAGGTTGGCAAACGTCGCTTCGCTGTTTTTTTCCATGATGTCGGCGAATTTCGTGCCGTCAAGAGTGACGTTCATGATTCGCATGTCGTCATTGTCTTTGAGGACTTCGACGGCTTTGACCGCGTTCATGATGTCGTTCATAATCGCGGAGTCCGTCGACTTCCAAAGGATGGCAATACCCGACGGCAGACCCGGCAAAAGCATTTTGCTCCACTTGCCGCGCCGCTGAACGTAAAGCGTCATTTCGTTATCGAGCTGTTCGATGTAAAACGGAATTGTGCTGTTCGTCGAGTAATTTTTTTTCAGATTGGTGTAAGTCCAAGTGAAGTTGCCGCCCATGCGAAACGAGCCGTCTTGCAACACTTGCGCCCGCGAATCGACGTCAATCAGGAATGTCGGCGCAACAAGCGTCATGTCCTGTTCAAAAACGGACGTGTCGGTACTTTGCGAGGTGTAAGCTTCGCGAAAAGCCCATGTATCGTTGTCTAGCGGAGCCGCGTTGACGGCATTGCTGCCAAAAAAAATTGTGCCGCCCGCTGCCGCGACGACTGCAATTCGACGAAGATTTGCTTTGCCGAAAAATTTCATTGCCATGCCTCCAAAAATTTTTTCACATGATAAACTTGCCACTTTTCGTTGTCAAGGCTAAAAAGTTTCGGTTTCGGCAGGAAATGTGCCGAAGCTTGTGGAATTTAAAGCAAAATTTTCACGGCGTTAAAGGCACCAAGGAGACGAACTGTTAAAATGCGGATCGTGATACTGAAGTTCCCGTATGTTGACCCCGACTTTTGCGAAAAGATTTGCGACATGGCGGAGCGGCTTGAATACGACATCGCCGGGATTGTTTCCTTCGACGTGAACGAAAAATTGACTGCCTTCAGAAATTATCCCGTTTATCCGCTCAACGAGATTGGCAATTTGTCATGGGATATTGCGATTTATGCTTGCGAAGGCAAAGACTTTGATGACATTCTTCCGCGCATGGTCGAATTGGGAATCGGCACTAAGGAGCAATTTAAAAATCGTTTGTGGCTTTTGCAACAGCTCATGACGACGAAATACGAGGACTGCGCAGACCCCGAAATCCAAACGACGCTCGACTATTGGAAGACGCACGAGATTACCATTTACAATCAATATCTGCCGACGGAAAGAGGCACCCTCGACAAAGTTTTTTTCGACGAAACCTGCGACCTGCCGTACATTTACTTTAAAATTTTGAGCGGCGAGTATCGCAAGATGTATTATCCGAAAGGGTCTAACTTCTTTGTTTTTGAGGGCAAAAATTACGTTCCGAACATATTGCGGGAGCAAGAGCCGACTTCGCCGCACCTGTACACGACCGCCGAACACCAAGTCAGCCCCGGCGACGTTGTCATTGACGCAGGCGTTTGCGAAGGGAATTTCGCTTTGAAATACGTCGACATTTGCTCCAAAATGTATCTGTTCGAGCCGAGCCCCGTTTGGTTTAAGGCGATTAGTCAGACGTTCAAGAATTACCGCGACAAGGTTGAAATTATTCCGCGATTCGTCGCCGAAATAACGGAGAACGCAATTATCACTCTTGACGACGCCCTGCCCGACCTGCGCGGCGAAAATATTTTTCTCAAAATGGACATCGAGGGAGCCGAGCCGCGTGCCTTGCGCGGAGCCAAGCGTCTTCTTACCGGCAATAAAGTCAAAGCGTCAATTTGCACTTATCACAAAGCCGACGACCTTGTCAGAGTCAAGAGCCTTCTGCATAAGTACGGCTTCAAAACTTCGACAAGCGCGGGTTATATGGTCTTTATTCCGGATCCGAAAATCTTTGATAGGGCCGACTTCCGCAAGGGGATTGTCTACGCCGCGAACTAAACCTTGCGAAAGAGCGGGCTAACTGCTATTATACGAAATAAATTGAGGAGGCGGCGCAATGCGGAAAAGAAGCGGTTTCAACTGGTTTGCGTTGGTGATGTTCGCGATGATCGCTTACTTCTCGACGGTTTTGATTTCTCAGCAGGTGCACTTGTCGCACGTCAGCGAAAGTCAACGAATCGCCGACAAGCGGCTGGAAAAAGCTAAGGCGACGAATGAAAAGTTGCGCAAGGAACTCGCCGAACTGCAGGACATCAATAACATTGAACGACTGGCGCGCGAAGATTTGGGACTTGCCAAAGACGGCGAAATGCCCTATCAGGCGACGCGCCCGTAAGTCGAAGTTAAACTTTTGTTTTGGGAGGACAGTATTTTGGCAATGGAAGCAGGCAGCATTGTGGAAGGCAAGGTCACGCGAATCACGAATTTCGGTGCTTTCGTGGAGCTGGAAGACGGGAAAGTCGGGCTGATTCACATTTCCGAAGTCGCCGACGTTTACGTCAATGACGTGCACGATTTTTTGAGCGAAGGCGACAAAGTTCAAGTTAAGGTCGTAAACATTGACGGCAACAAAATCGCGCTGTCCTTGAAACAGGCTAAGGCAAAGCCGCCCCAAGAAGGCGACGGGCAACAGTTCAGGCAAAATCGGCGCGGAGACTTTCGCAAGCCACAGAGGCAGCTGTCGGCCTCATTTGAAGACAAGCTGTCGAAATTCCTAAAAGACAGCGACGAGCGTTTGACCGACCTCAAGCGCAAAACCGATTCCAAGCGCGGCGGACGCGGTTCGCGCAGAGACTGAATAATTGGGAGTTAGGAACGATTACAGTCTGTTCCTAAAGATTTTTTTTCATGCTAAAGCGGTTCATTGACATCTGCGCGGCGGCAAAAATCTTCGACGGCATCAGCAAAGTTCTAATCGCGGTATCGGGCGGCGCAGATTCCCTTGCCCTTGCCGAGTTAATGATTAATTCGCGGCGACGTTTCAAGTTGGAACTTGTCATTGCGCATTACGAACACGGTCTGCGCGGGCAAGCCTCAATCGACGACGCGGCATTTGTAGAAGCCTTTGCACGCGAGCGCGGCATTGAATTTATCGGCGGGCACGGCGACGTTAAAGCTTTCGCGGCGGAGAAAAAATTTTCCGTCGAGACGGCGGCGCGAACGTTGCGCTACGAATTTCTTGCCGAAGCCCGACGCAACTTGAATTGCGACGCGATTGTCCTTGCTCACCACGCCGACGACCAAGCCGAGACGATTTTGATGCGGCTCCTGCGCGGCGCAACGTCGACAGGCTTATCCGCCATGAAGTTCCGAATTTTATCCGAGGATTACGGCTTGCTGATTCGCCCGTTGCTTCGGTTTCGCAAGGACGCGCTTGAAAATTTCTGCCGACGACGAAACTTGACGCCGTGCCTTGACGAAACAAACTTTGAACTTGACGCCACGCGCAACAAGATTCGACTTGAACTTATCCCGACGCTTGAAACGTTCAATCCCGCGCTTGTCGAAACGCTTTGCAGATTCGGCGAAGTGGCGGCGGAAGAGACCGACTTCATTGCCGCTCAGGTCGATAAAATTTTCCCCGTCGTCGTCCGCGACAATTCAATCGTTCGCGCAGAGTTTCTTGAGTTGCACCCCGCACTTCAACGCGCCGTCATAAAAAAATTCGTCGCGCGAGTCACGGGTTCGGCTGAGGATTTCGGCTTCGTGCACTTCGAGGGTGTTCGCAACGTTTTGCTCAACAGCTTGACGGGCGTGGAGTTGCCCAAACATTTCCGCGCAGATTTACGACACGGAAAACTTACAATAAAATACAGGAACAAGGAATAAGGAACAAATTTAAATCTCTTATCCCTTTTTCCTTGTTCCTAAAAAGAAAGGGTTGATTGCTTTGAAGAGTAAAGAAGATTACATCGAACGCGTGCTGTACACCGAGGAGGAGATCGCCGCCCGCGCCAAGGAGATCAGCGCGCAAATCAGCGAAGACTACAAGGACATCGCCAAGCCGCTCCTTACGGTCGGTATCCTCAACGGTGCAGTCATGTTCTACACTGACGTTGTGCGGCGGCTGACCATCCCCGTCCAATTCGACTTTTTAATCGCCTCAAGCTACGACGCCAACAGCCACACAAGCGGCAAAGTTAACATCCTCAAGAATCTCGACAACGACCCCAAAGGACGCGACATTTTACTTGTCGAAGACATAATCGATTCCGGCACGACGATGAATTACCTTATCGATTACTTCATGGACAAGAAAGCCAACAGCGTCAAAGTCTGCACGTTACTCAACAAGCCCAGCCGCCGCAAAGTCGACGTGAAGATTGACTATTGCGGCTTTGAAGTCCCTGACGAATTCATTGTCGGCTACGGGCTCGACTTCGCACAACACTATCGCAACTTGCCGTATCTCGGCATCCTCAATCGCAGTGTTTACGGCGGAAAATGAAAAGCAATGCTCAATGCGTATTAACAAAGGGGCGTTTTGATTGAACAGTTTTTTGCGCAACGTCGGGTTCTATTTGCTGGTGATTTTTATCGCAATAACCGCCTACGATTACTTTTCGGTCAAGCCGCAACCCGTGGAGGAAACGAGCTATTCGCAATTCCTTCAGCTGGTCGAACAGGGCGAAGTCACTAAGGTCGTCTTGGTAAGAAACACGATTAAGGTCACGAAAAAAGACGGCGGCGAGTTCACGACAACAGCACCCGACGAGCCGATTGGCGACGAAACACTTGTCGGAAAACTCGAAGCCAAAGGCGTAGAAATAACCGCGCAGAATCCCAAAGACCCGCCGTGGTGGATGACGCTCCTTTCGTCGCTGTTGCCGATTTTGCTGTTGGTAGGCTTTTGGTACTTCATGATAAGTCAGACGCAGGGCGGCGGCGGCAAAGTCTTTTCGTTCGGCAAAAGTCGCGCAAAACTCATGGGCGGCGACAAAGTCAAAGTGACGTTCAACGACGTGGCGGGCGCGGACGAAGCTAAGGAAGAACTTGCCGAGGTCGTCGAATTCCTCAAACACCCGAAAAAGTTCAACGACTTGGGCGCGCGCATTCCGAAGGGTGTTTTGCTCTTCGGTCCGCCCGGTACCGGAAAAACCTTGCTTGCCAAAGCCGTCGCGGGCGAGGCGGGCGTCGCGTTCTTTTCTATCAGCGGCTCCGATTTCGTCGAAATGTTCGTGGGCGTCGGCGCGTCGCGTGTCCGTGACTTGTTCGCGCAGGCAAAGAAAAATTCCCCGTGCATAATCTTTATCGATGAGATCGACGCGGTCGGTCGCCAACGCGGCGCAGGCTTGGGCGGCGGTCACGACGAACGTGAACAGACGCTTAACCAATTGCTTGTCGAAATGGACGGCTTCGCGCCCAACGAGGGCATTATCATAATCGCCGCGACGAATCGCCCCGACATTCTCGACCGCGCGCTTTTGAGACCCGGACGCTTCGACAGACAAATCGTCGTCGACAAACCGGACGTGACGGGACGCATTGCAATTTTACGCGTGCACACGAAAGGCAAGCCGATTGCGAAGGACGCCGACCTTGATGTTTTGGCGCGACGGACTCCCGGTTTCACGGGCGCGGATTTGGCGAATCTTGTCAACGAGGCGGCTCTTTTGGCGGCGCGTCGCAACAAGCACGAAATCAACATGACCGAGCTTGAAGAATCCATCGAACGCGTCATGGCGGGTCCCGAACGCAAATCCAAAGTCATGAGCGAGGACGAAAAGAAACTCACCGCTTATCACGAAGGCGGACACGCGTTGGTTGGTATGATGCTTAAGCACGCCGACCCTGTCCACAAAGTCACGATAATTCCGCGCGGCAGAGCGGGCGGCTATACGCTGATGTTGCCCAAAGAAGACCGCAGCTACGCTACGCGCTCCGAGCTGATTGACCGCTTGAAAGTCGCAATGGGCGGGCGCGTCGCCGAAGAAATTGTCCTGAACGAAATTTCAACCGGCGCGTCGCAAGACATTCAGCAGGCGAGCCGAATCGTCCGCGCAATGATTATGCAATACGGCATGAGCAACGTCCTCGGCCCCGTGGCTTACGGCGGCGACCCTGCGCAACAATATTACCTTGGACAGCCGCAGAAAAATTATTCCGAGGAAGTCGCCGGCGAAATCGACAAGGAAGTTCAACGCTACATGGAGGAAGCTTACGACGCTTGCCGCACGATTATCAACGACAACCGTGACAAATTGGAACGGATAGCGCAGGCTTTGTTGGAAAAAGAAACCCTTTCGGCGCAGGAGCTTAAGGACATCGTCTTCGGCGCGGAGATTCCCGAATTTGAACAGCCGTTCACAAAGGACGAACCGCCGCCTGTTCCCGTTGAGTTGACTAAACCCGCGCAGGTCGAGCAACCGAAATTGCCCGACGAATCTACACCCAGTCCCGTTTAAAATTTTTCTTTGAGGAAGTGACCGACGTTGAGCTTGATTGCAACGCGGTCTTATTTTTTTGAAAGGAAGAGTCCATTGCGCCACGAATATTTGAAACTCGTCCCCGAAAACATTACCGTCACGTTCACGGACATTCACTTTTCCAAGCGGCAGGGCGAAAGCATCACCGTCCACTTGGAACGCCCAAACGCCAACGGTTTTGACATCGCCGAATACGTTTTGCCCGTGTGTTACTGCAAAAAGTGCATGGGCTTCACCGAGGACGAGGAATATAAGTTGCGGCGTTTCGTCGAAAGACACAGCCCGTTGATTTGGGAAATAGCTCGCGAGGATGGTGAGATTATTGCCTACGATATTTGAGATCTACGGCTACAAAGTTTTCTTTTGGTCGAACGAAAACAACGAGCCTATTCACGTTCACGTTGCCAAGGGCAAGCAATCGGTCGACGCCACAAAAATTTGGCTTCCGCCCGAAAGTAATCCCGTCGTCGCGCACAACAACAGCCGTATTCCGCAAAAAGACTTGACGCGTATTTTGAAAGCTGTCGCCCTTGAACGTGACACGATAATTGCTCGTTGGTATGATTATTTCGGCAAGTGAGGGGGAATTTTTTATGAGTGAAGTTGTATTGCATTACACCCGCGCAGGTCACGTGGAAAACATTCATCGCGGCGACGTGGCGGCTGTCAACTGCAAAGGCGAAGTCGTCGCGGCAGTCGGCAACGCGCAACTGCCGATGTTTTGGCGTTCGGCGGCAAAGCCCTTTCAAGCGTTGCCCTTCGTGAAAAACGGCGGGCTTGAACGCTACGGTATAACCGACGAAGAACTTGCGCTGTTGGTCTCCAGTCACAGCGGAGAAGAAAATCACGTCGCGCTTGTTCGCGGAATTCTTGCCAAGCTCGGTTTGGACGAATCGGTTTTGGATTGCGGCGTCGTGCGCCCCATGAGCGGCAAGGCGTTCAAAAAAATCATCGCGGCGGGCGAAAAGGTCTTGCCCGTGCACAATCCCTGCTCCGGCAAACATTCGCAGATAATCGCGCTGGCTATGATGCTCGGCATCCCCTACGAAGGCTACACTAAGCCCGAACACGACTCGCAGAAAATTATCTTCAAACACGTGGCAATGGCGTCGCGTATGCCCGAAGACAAGCTCGAAATCGGAATCGACGGCTGCGGCGTGCCCGTGTTCTACCTGCCGATTTACAATATGTCGCTTGCCTACGCAAGGTTGTCGACACCTGCCAAAGACGATTGGGGCGAATACGAACTTGCCGCGACCAAAATCCGCGACGCAATGAGTAAATACCCGCAAGTCTTGTCCGGCAACGGACGAATCGATATGGCGGTGTCGGAAGTCACGGGCGGCAGGATTATCGCGAAAATCGGCTCGGACGCGGTCTACTGCCTTGCCGTCAAGGACGGTGACTTGGGCATTACGTTCAAGATTGAGGACGGCAGTTACGCGGCAGTCACGCCCATGACGATCGCCGTGCTGAAACATCTGGACTTGCTGACCAAAGACGAAGCGGCGGAGCTCGATAAAATGTTCCCGCCCGTGCTGAAAAATCACCGCGGCGAAATTATCGGCACGATTGAAACCGTCTTTTAATTGAAAAGTCAAGCCGTCTATGCTAAACTTTTATGCGAGGTGACGAATATGCGAAAGACGACGATTGTTGAAATGTTGAAAAATGCGGGGGAAAATTTTGTTTCGGGTGAGAGCATCGCCGGCGAGTTGGGCATTTCCCGTACC
>Ga0247609_10004479_pt1 | contig 13893 bp, 17 predicted proteins | sample 172DNAGHGlowgp2_FD_193487 | JGI IMG/M metagenome (GOLD analysis project Ga0247609, IMG submission 193487) | Sheep rumen microbial communities from Palmerston North, Manawatu-Wanganui, New Zealand - 1728 DNA GHGlow gp2 | ecosystem: Host-associated > Mammals > Digestive system > Stomach > Rumen ...
AGATCTTCGTAGGTTTCGTATGTTAATTGTGTCACAGGGTCAAAATTATTTGCTGAAAGGTTTACACCTAACAATTGACGATCAAACATGTTTGGATTTGAACGCATATTCCATGATGGTAAGTTACCGCGTGTGATACCTAGAATATAAGCATGTTTTTGTTGCTCTAAATCGATTCTTGGTTCACCGGCTGTCCATATTTCATCAAACGTGATTGTTGTTGTAGTTTGTTGAGTACCATATGTTTTTGCTAAACGTACTCTAAATGGCCAATAGCGCCAATATTCCCTACAACCCATTCTAATTGCTGTATCTTTCACACCTTGTTCGGCCACAGAAATCAAATAGCCAGGATTTGCAGTGGCAAGAAACAAGCGATCTTCAATGGCTTGAGCCATAAAATTTTTGAAACTCATATTGAAACCTACTTTTATTTACCTTTTATAGAACTTTTTTCTTGGTTTATAAAGTAGGCAGGTAAAGTTTTACAAGCTCTTTTTCCCAGAAAGACCTTCGCTAACTGTTTTGGCTGCAAGCAATACAACAAGCATCCATAATACAGGCTTGATAAAGTGTTTCCATAAGAAGAATATGATTTTACCGGCATGATATAATGTTTTTGATAGAGCTAATACAAAGAAAAACAAAAACATTACCCATAATTTCCAATAGTTTGAGTCAACAAGTATATTCCAGTCCTCCAACCATTTATATTTAGAGATTTTTCTTGTATAAACCCTATTATCATCATACCAAAAATTATGTATTAGTCTTGGAATTTGACAAATACGATTAAAAGAAGCTCGTATAATGGTTGTGATAAAGAAAACAGCATACCACCACTTGAAAAACACATTACGAGTCCAAATTCTCTTTATTGTTTTTTCAAGTTTTTCAGAGTTATCAATAATTTCTATGTTTTTTATCATATTTTGCCTCTTTTATGGTTTAATCATAGCAACAAAACAAAAAATTCAAAATTAAAAATTATTATACATTGTTTTTATTGTTCTAATATGTATGGAAAAGAATTATTTGTATATTATCAGTAATGGTGAAGGTGCTATAAAGGTCGGTTTGAGTAAAAATCCCAATAAAAGGGTCAAACAACTACAAACAGGCAATGAAAATCATCTATCCTTATTGTTTTTTGAAGAATTTGAATGTCCAAGAGAGAAAGTATTCAAAATTGAGAAGATGGTACACAGAGATTTGGCTATCAGATGTAAAAAAAGAGTAGGAGAATGGTTTTATTTAGATAGTTTAGATGTAGAACAAATAAAAAACACAATAATTTGGCACAGAATTAGATATGACAACTAAAAAACCCTCAGAAAATCGCAACTGAGGGTTGAATTCTGAAAATTACAATGATTTTTACCGAGCTTTAGCGGCAGCGATTTTCAATTTCAATTCGTTATCTTCTGATTGATCACCCATATAAGCGTCAAGAGCAGTTTGTAACATTTGTGATTTGAACAAAGTTGTATTTAAACGACTTTGCCAATTATTTATCTTGGCCATACCATTTGCAGAACCGATATGTCCATTTTTGATTTCTTGTTGTTCATTTGCAATAGCAGCTTTTAGATCTTCTATAGTTACTTGCATATCTGCTATTTTCTTAGACACTATGTCTGTGAAAGATGGTTCTGGATCGTTTCCTGCTGTTTCAGGATCTTCTACAGGTCTTGCATGTCTTGCTTCGTCATATTCGAAACCTTCAAAGATTCTTCTTAGTTCTTCTGCAATTGTTTTAGCCATTTATTGAATCCTTTTATAGATAATGATGATCTATAGAACTATTATTCTCAATTAAATGAAATTTTCTTCTACTTTAAATTTGTTTTATTAAAATTTATATGATATAATATAAATATAAAGAGGATAAAGATGAGAAAAGAAAAATTTTTATATTGGAACTATTTCATTCCTGAAAATACCTTGAAAACCCCAGTAATCGTGAGTTTTTTTGATATTGGGGACTATAAAGACAAGTATATTTTCTTACATGTGAGCAGTAAAATTTCATTTAATGTTCAGAATGACTATAAACTGCAAGAACTAGAAAAATATGTATACCCCATCTCAAAATTAGAAGAAGATATGTTGTTAGATGATATGGGTGAGAGTGGAAAGCGACAATATACTGAACGACTAAAATCTCACCACATTGACGAAAACTATAAACTTTATTCTTTTTCTATTACATCTGAATCAATTTATCTCCTCACGAAATTTTTAGAAGAAACTTTAGAAAGACCAATCAAAATATCATTAGGAAACTTGGAGTAGAGAAATGAGCTGGAACTGGAACAACGAATCTTTACATCAATACACACCAAGAAACTATATGGCTGATGGTGTAGTTTATATTCAAGACGAAATAAACGAAGAGAATTGTGCATTTATGATAGGTGATATGCACAAATTTATAATGCAAGAAGATAATACTGGGAAAGAGCTAAACATCGTAATCAATTCTCCTGGGGGTAGTGTAGATGTTATGACTCAAATTTCTGCCTTGATGACTATGGCTAAACTACGTGGTATAAAAGTTGTTACTTGGGTTTTGGGCTGGGCTGCTTCTGCTGGGTCTCTAATTGCTGTACAAGGTGATGATAGATGGATGTCTCGTAATGCTTTTCATATGATTCACTTTGGCTCTATCTGGGAAAACTTCACTAAAGAAACAGAAATAGAAAAGTCCTTCAAATTTACACAAGAATATACAAAGAGAATGCAAAACATATACTTAGATCATTGTAAAAAACTAACTCCTGCTAAATTGAAAGAGCTAGAAGAAGATGAAATGGGTAGATTATGGGCTGATGAATGCTTAAAACTTGGTATTTGCGATCATATTATAGAAGACGATTATGATGAAAAACTAAGAGTAGAAGCAGAAAGTCAGAGTTTATTAGAAGAATTGATGCAACTAAAAAAGCAGAAAGAAAAAGCTAAGAAAACAAAGAAAAAATAAGTTTGGAGAGTGTTATGAAACTGTTTAGCAACTCAAGAACACCTATGATTGAAGACTATAAGATGTGCTGTAATGAAGCTGACCATAAACTAACGAGAGATGAATATAGAAAAGTGGGGAAATTCAAAACTCATAAGATAGAACGTGTATTTGGTGGTTGGAACGGTTTTATGAGAGAAATTGCTACTAATGCTGTTTGTGGTAGAGGTAAAAGAAATATCGTAAAACAAACAAGCAATTCTAGAGTTCTTATCACTTCTGCTTATGATGGTAGTAGTATAGATATGAATTGTTGGTTGACTCTGAAAAACTACGCTAAAGTAAACGATTGTGATTTATTTGTTTTATGGGGTAAGCCAAATAAAGGTGCTGCTCTCTTCTCTGCTGATACATATGAAGAATTAGAAAAGTACTTGGTAACAGAAATTGAATTTACAAAAGATAAAAGATGTGTTGCTAAAGATCTTCAAATTCCATATACACAAAAAAATCCACTTATAAACCTTGACAAACTTTCAAACTTCATTACAACATATATCGTAGGGTCAGCAAAACAGTATATGAAAACCTTACCTTATGATCCAAATGATTCTTATAAGGTTGCTTGGTCTACTGGTACAATTTCAAACATCCAATACGATACAACAGTTCCAGGCCAATTAGATAGACAGAATCACACCTATGGAGCTCTTTACTTAGAATATAATGAGCTTTCAGGTAGATATATCACACGAAACCTGATCTATAAAAATAACTTCATCGCAGACTTAAGTAAAATATATACAACCGACTCTGTGATGAACGAAGACTATATTCCAGGTATGGTTTTAGGCGATTTACATTTACCAGAAGAAGATGAAAGATCAATAGCCTATACCACAAATATGATAAGAGATCTAAAAGTCAAAACAGTAATCCTACATGACATTTTCAGCTTCAACAGTATTTCTCATCACGATTTCAATTTAGCTCTAACACGTCTTTTGAATCGTACACCAGAAAATACTACACTAGAAGATGAAATGAGTATAGCAAGTGAAAAATTAGATGAGATAGCTGTTCAATGTCCTAATACTAATTTCATTGTTGTTCACTCTAATCATGATGACTTTATAATGAAATACTTGAACAACTGTGATTTTACTCATGATACTCCAAATGCTATTACCGCTATGAGACTTTTTATTGACATCATAGATAATAAAAACCCTCTATCTAAATATCTAAAACAACCAAATATTGAATTCTTACCACAAAACTCTACATTAGAAATATCAGGTTTTGAAGTGGGGCAACATGGTAATTTAGGTATAGGTGGGGCTCGTGGATCTAGTACTACTTATTCCAAAACATATACTAAATCAATTACAGCTCATACACACTCTCCAGCTACTTTTGAATCATCAGTGGTAGTAGGAACAAACAGTAAATTACGTCTTAGTTATAATGATGGAATTTCAACTTGGGCACACAGTAATGTTTTGATTCATGGTAATGGTTCTTATCAACATATTTTCTGTGATTAAATGAAATTTTTTTCTGAAGTTTTTATTTTTCTATAGTTCTAAATATTATAAACCATGAACTAAAAGGAAAAATAAATGGCTAATAAAAAAACTAATAAATATGTACAAACTAAAAAACCTGCAAAACCTCAACCTAAAAAATCAGCTCAAGCACAAAAAAAGGTTGAAGCTGTAAAAAAACCAAAAGTACAAACTGCTCCTAAAAAACAAAAAACAGTTCGTACAAAAAAGGTGTCTATCAATTCAATTCCACAACCAATTACTTATACTGAAGAAGTAAAAGCATATAAGTTTGGTAAATATACAGTAAAAAAGACTCATTTCTGGATGGCTGTAGCCGCTGTGATTGTTTTGTTGTGCATCATTTTCTAATTAAACTATTTCAAAAAAAGGAGCCACTATGTCAAAGAAATATGTTGCTTTAGACGGTAATGTGTTCGTAAAAGAAAAAAAGATTGAACACAGAATCGGAGCTTTCACAATTCCCGATAATTTGGATGTAGATTATACTTTTGGGACTGTTGTTTCAGCTGGCCCTGGTACTTATGAAAACGGTCAATTTGTTCCTAATAATTTGAAGATTGGGGATGAAATTGTTTTTCCAAGAACTGTTGGTAGTAAAACACACTTCAATAACGAAGAAGAATTAATCTTGGTTCGTGCATGTGATGTTATTGCCAAAATGGAAGAAGTTGAAGACTAAACAAAGGAGATATCTAATATGAGTCGTAGCGCATTATTTGATGCAGAAGCACAGAAAGCATTAGTAAAAGGTGCTCATTTGGTCCGTGATGCTGTAAAAGTAACAATGGGGCCAAAAGGTAAAACAGTAGTAATTCAACAAGCAAACAATAAACCACCTGTTATCACAAAAGATGGTGTATCTGTTGCTGTAGAAATCCAACCAAAAGACGAAAAGGTTGCGATTGGTTCTCAGTTGATTTGCTCTGTAGCTAGAAAAGCATTGGGTGAAGCTGGAGATGGCACTTCTTCTGCTACAGTGTTGGCTGGTGCTATTATTGATGAAGGTGTAAAATATACAAACACAAATGCTGCCCTGAGTGATATTCGCAAAGGGATTAATTATGCAGCAGAAGATGTTGTAGAAAGATTATCTGAATTATCTACACCAATTACCACAGATGAACAATTGGTGGATGTAGCTACTATTTCTGCAAATGGTGATAGAAAATTAGGTCAAATTGTTGCTGAAGCTTATTCAAAGGTCGGCAAAGATGGTGTTGTAACAATTGAAGAAACAAAAGAACGTGATATTTCCTTGAATTTTACAGAAGGTATGCGTTTAGATCACGGTTATTCTTCACCATATTTCGCTGTTGGTTTTGAAGATGCAACAATTGAATATGATAATGCTGCTGTTATGTTAGTTGACTCAAAACTAACAAACATGCAAGTCGCTTTGAATCTTTTAAATCCTTTTGTTCAAGCTGGTACTCCTGTTGTTATCATTGCAGAAGGTGTTGATACTCCAGTTTTGAATCTATTGGTGAAACATAGATTGACAGCTGGGTTGAACATTGCCTGCATTGATGCTCCAGGCTTTGGTCAAAGAAAGACTGAAATCTTGAGAGACTTGGGTATTTATCTTGGCGGCGAAGTAGCTGACGATATGTTGGGCGTTAAGTTGCAAGATATGAAACCTGAACATTTTGGACATTGTGAAAAGATCATTATCAAAAAAGATGAAACAATTATCCGTGGTGGTAAAGGTGATCCTGAAAAATTGGAAGAACGTATTGCGGCAATCAAAACAGCTATGAATAATACAGATGTCCAATATGATAAAGATAAATTGAAGGAACGTCTTGGATCTCTTACAACTGGTGTAGCCACAATTCGAGTCGGTGGTAGCTCTGAAGAAGAAATCAAAGAACTAAAAGACCGTTTGGATGATACTATGTGGTCTGTAAAATCAGCATTAGAAGAAGGTTTTGTTCCAGGTGGTGGTCGTACATTGGCTTATTTGGCTGATCATATGCCTTTGAATAAATATGCTGATGAGCTAAATGATGATGGTATGATCGGTGCTAAAATCCTTCAAAAAGCCATGCGTGCAACATTTTCAACCATCTTAGAAAACGCTGATGAAAATCCTGCTATCTATCTAAAAGAATTGAAAGATGCAGAAATCACAGACGGATATGATGTAGCAAGCATGAAACGTGTAAATTTGGTCGAAGCTGGTATTATTGATGCTACTAAAGTTGTTAGAAGCTCATTACAAGCAGCAACAAGTATTGCTGGTTTGGTTTTGACCACAAACGTAGTGATTACACAAGATCCAGAAGAAAAATCTGGTATCAACATTACAGGTATGATGGCTCCTGGTGTAATGTAGTGTAAACTGTGAAGGGCCAGATCTGAATTAATCTCATCTGGTCCTTTTAGGGGTTTTCTATCAAGTTCTATAATAACATGAGAAAACAAGAAAAAGTTTTTAATTATAGAAGCGTAATAGAAGGCAGACAGGTAGATTATTTGGCTGCTCTTCGTGATTCATCTTTTTTCAATTTATATGGTATTCCAGCTGAAGTAAAGATACCTAAAAAAGAAAATAATTTAGATGAATATATCAATTATGTAGATGATGAATGGGATATCCAAAAAACTGTTGTTGTACCAAAATTCACAGAATATCGTAGTATTTTATCTCAATTAGGTCAAACAGCAGAAGATGAATATCCACTAGAAATACTTATTCCATCAGGACTACATTTACCAAGAAACTCAAGAATTATTTTGGATGAATATAACTCTCATGAAGACAAAATCGCAAGAGAATGGAGAGTTCTATCAACCGAATCTAAACAATTAAGTAACAGTAAAACATATACAAGAATCGCTTATTGTGCTCCAGCTCGTGCAAGTATCTATAAAACAGCCAGAGTTGAGAGAAATGTTACTATAACTGAATTCGAACCAATAAGTGATTATACGATTTTGCAAGAAATAACAGCATCATCAGTAAATTACTTGAATATCGTACCTGTTATGAACACTAAAACAAAAGATCAAACAGCTGCCGAATCTACTAATGAATTTACTTGGAAGGTTCGTTTGCCATCAATATTACACTAAAGGGTAAAAAATGACACCAGGATTGACTAACGCTACTAAGACAAATATGTTGAAATATTTTTTGAATGCTGTTCCTGAAGAAGTACCAGCTCCATCACCAGTTTTTGCTGGTCTATTGATTGATCAGGGCGGCCCAGAACCAAACGAATTGATTATTGGTACTGCTGGATATACTCGTGCAAGTACAGAATTTATTGTTGTCGATGGTGTTGCTAAAAATTCATCTTCAATAACATTTCCAAAAGCATTGAGTGATTGGACTCCTGGAACATCAAGAATTACACATATTGCATTTTTTGCTTCTCATTTTGATATGGATTCAAGTTCTTGGATTTCAGATGAAACAGATCCAATGATCGCAGTATTGCCACTATCTGAATCAGAATCTGTACATGCAAGTGAAACATTTCAATTGAATCCACAAGCAGTAAAGATGCAACTTCTATAAACCAATAACATAAAAGGAAAATAACATGAATTTCTTACATTATGGCGTAAAAAAACATGCAGCAGTAAGACCAGCTGTAAAACCAACAGTAAAAAACCCTGTTGTAGAAAAAAAGGAAGAAGAAATGACAGCACAAGTTGTTATGGCAGAATCAACAGCAAAAGTATTGGAAGATGAACAAATTAAAATTCAAGAAGCCGATACAGTACAAGAAGTTGTTGAAAAAGTAAATAAATCTAAAAGAGTACGTGCTAAAAAAGAAAAAGACGGAAACGTTAGAGTTAAACAAGTACTACAAGACTAATAAAGATAAATAAAATGACTAATCTAGGTGAAATTGCTACTCCATTCAAATGTATAAGCTATTATGTGTCCACTAAATCATCAGTAGATAATCAACATTCTTATTGTTACTGGTTTAGAGGAAAGCTTATACGTATTGTATCTAAGAAACCATTTGCCCGTGGTGATATGCTTATTGTAAATAGTATTGAAACCCAAAATAATGGCGGAATTGTTATAAATGTTGAAGTTGACTCTGGTGAATATCAAAAATTGCCAGTTCTGAGTTTCGTTTCCACCAGATTAGTCTATAACAAATACTCTGATTTTGAATTTACTTCTACTCCGGGTATTACAATCATAAAAACCATAGAACAAGTCATGGATGATAATTATTCGGCTTGTTTTATTGTCTTAAGTGAAACATCTGGTATGATTCATGCTATTGATAAACACATGAATAACTACTTTGATATAAATATTAGTCTTGGTTGGTCAGAATAATATAGGAACAGAAAATGCCATCAAAAAACAGTAATAGAGAATACATAAAAGCTTTAGCTAAGAAAATTGTTGAAAGCTCTTCTTATGATCAGGATTCCAACACTCTTTTTGTGACAAATCCTGGTATCAGTGCACAATTATTGAAAAGTTTAGCAAAAAAGCAAGGATTCAGAATTGGGCAAGTAAAAACCGGTGAGTATATTTCTATTCCTTTAAATTATCACCAAGAAGATCTAGACGATAAATATATTTCACAATTTGATAACTTCTTAGATACATATACAAACTTCAATAAAAATTATCATACATTATTGACTGCTTACAAGACATTTGACCTTATGGAAGAAAATCTTGGTGAAGTAGATCTTATTTTATCAACATATGTAGAAGAAGTTTTAGCAACTGGGTTTGTAGATGACCCTCTAAAAATCAAAATAAGCAATCCAGACGCACAAAAAATCGTGGATGCTGTACTATATAAGAACAAGTTTTTTGCCCGCTTACCAATGCTTGTTAGAAACATTGCGAAGTATGGCAATATGGGGTTCACTCTTTCTTATCCTTATTTGATGACTCCATATGATGAAATCGATGCAAACGTAGAAGAACACAAAATTGATGTAGTAAAAGATTTGGTTATTACTCCAATTAATCCAAAGTTTTTCAAAGTAACTTGCGATAATTGGTATAATGTAATAAATTATCAAACTCAAATCGATAATACTTATTCATACACAAACAACTTGGTGTCTGTACAAAATCTTACATGGCAACCATGGCAATTCCAACATTTCTTGATTTATTCAGAAACAACAGAACCATATGGTCAATCAATGTTATGGTCAATGCGTTCATCTTTTGATCAATTGACTACGTTGGAAGCTTTATTGGCCGTGTCTCGTGCAAGTAAGGTTCAAAGATTGGTTATTTCTATTCCTATTCCAGTTGGTGCTTCTCAAATGGATGCTTATCAATACTTAAATGAATTCAAGGCCAATTATTTGAGCTCATTGTTTACAGATGCTCCGGGTACAAAAGCAGGTCGTAAAATCCCTGGTGCTACAAGTATATTTGTAAAACCAGCTATCAAAGACTTCACCATTGATAAGATTGATTCCAACATTGATTTATCATCCACAGAAGACGTTGAATACTTCCTTGATAAGATTTTACGTAACTCAAAGCTTCCTAAGGGCTATCTAGTAGGCGATGATACAATTACTACAGCTCAAACATTGGAATCACAAGACTTGAAATTGAGTCGTGCTTTGGTTCCTTTGAAAAGAGCTTTGGTGGATGGTACTTTAGGATTGGTTGAAAAGATTTTGGTTCATGCTGGTTTTGATGTTTCCAAGATAAATGTAGAAGTAACTCTAAACAAACCAATTCAAATTTCTAATGACTTGATTGCTAAATATAACGATATTGTTCAATTGATTGGTAATATTCAAGAAGTTATCAACAAGAATATGACAAACATCAATCGTTATCAGTTGTTAGTAGAGATGGGAATTCCTGTAAACGCTGCTAGATTGATGTGTAGTAAGTCCTCTATATCAACACTAGAAAACGCATCTGATCTAAAGAAATTCATGTTAGGTCAGAAAGAACAAGAACCTCAATCGGTAGAACAAATACCAGATGCAGGGTCTATGGAAGAATGCACAAAAGTTGATATAAGAAAAGATTCAAAACAGTTCTTAAAAGAAAATGTAGAGTTGGCTGAAGATTTTATTGATTTCTATAAGGCAGTAAAAGCAGACAACAAAAGCGGTAAAACAACACTGCACGAAAGTCTTATAAAACCAAAAGTAACTGAGCCAGAAGAAGAGACACAAGAATAATGGTAGAGGTTGAAGGCGTATATTTAGCAAGTAAGACAGGGACTCTGATTAATCTTGTAAAGGCAGGTGTAGAAAACGAGAGGCAGAGCTTGGATTACTTTACGTTTCAATCCTACTTGTTTAGATACTTTGATGTAGAAAAAATAAACAAAATACTCGAATATCTAAATGAAAACGAAAAAGTAGTGATAGATTTTGATAATGAAAAGGCTATGTTGGTAAAAGACAAAGATCCTGATTTCTTATCAATATTTTCACAGGAGATGAGCCCACAAACCGTTGCAAACTACTATATTGAGAATGACGGTAATATGGATGATAATAACTATAGTAAACCTAATCTAGGAGATGATAAATATGTTGAATCCATTTATAGACGGTCGACCAATTCCTAACATAAAGGTCAATTTCAAAGTAAAGATAAAAACCAAATCTACTGAAGAGTCTAGCATTTGGAATTCATTTTTTGCATATGTCATGAGTAAACCTAGAACAAAAATAGAGTTTATTACGGTTGCTTTGATGCGTAATTTTGCCTTATCTGCTATAAAAGTTGAAGATTTGAAAGATGTAATAGCAGATGAAGACTATGAAAAGCTATTGATGGTAGAAGAAATATTCAATGAACGCCTGCCAATTGACTTAAAAGCTTTCATTTTATCTATCTTTCAAGTTCCTATTCCATTTATAAAAGATAGACAATAATCTAGTAAATTTACACTTTTTACCACCTTCCCTTTTAGTTCTATATAAGGACATAATGTTTTACAGAAGGTGTTTCACGTGATTTTTGTAGATATATCAAACAAAGAGCTTCTTGAACAACATTTAGAAGATTACGCTACATGGATGCCCTACGGTTTTGGCGAAAAGGGCATGCTTGGTTTATATCCTACTAATGAACACTCAGAAGAAGAAATTATCGAACAACTAAAAAAATACAAAATCCCTTATTATACAGAAGTTACTGAAGCTGTTGTTTTATCTGAAAGTGGTAATGACGAATCAGATGAAGCTTATAAGGGTATTTTTATTGATCGAAAAACAGGAGACTTTAAGATCCTAACAGGCCGTTTCCCAGATAAGAAAGCTATGATCAATAAATATGGCACATTAGGAAAAGATTATATTGCACGTAAAGTTTTTGAGAAGCCAGTTTTTGATTGGATTCTAAATAATGCAAAATCTTCTCTTGATTCATATTTAATGTTCTCTACAGCTTTTAGTAAGTGGAGACATAATTCAATTCTAGACAAATATTATATAAAGTTGATAAACGATATGCCACAGTTATTCAAAAATGTTAGAGCCCAAGACAGAATCGGTGGGGACAATAAAGCAAAAAATGCTGACAAAGAATCTGTAGTACTAGATGAGGCAGATTATATTGGTAGTTACGATGATATAAACAACGGTAAAATATATTTGGTTGTTTATGGCGAAAATGGAAAAGTTTTAGCTGATTTTACTGATAGTGCCCCAATCAAATATTCCTCTAATCAATATAATTTTGAAAGTGTTGAATTATTTAAATGGTTACAAAGAGCTGTTGATCAAGTTGAAGAAGAAACAGGAGAAAACGTCAGCGGTGTTGCGGTAAAAACAAAGAAAAAAGATCCTTCTCCAAAAATGTATTCACGTGCACAAATTGAAAAAGGATTTACAAAAGATGTTGGAAGAGTTTGGAGTGATAATCAAACATTTCAAAAAACATTAGATGATCCAACCAGTGAAAAATTAACAGCACTCGTTTATTGTAAAGATGATCAAGGTAGAAGAATTATAGCAAAACCATATCCAACATTTATAAACCATGTAATAGAAAGAGGTAATGGTATAGATGATCGTCAAGTTTGGATTACTGCATTACAAACATTAAACACTGCTGGTAAATATGATGATATGGATGAAGTTTATATTGTAGATCCTTCAGATGGTAAAGAAAAAGTTGCAAACAGACGCAGTGTAGAAACAAATGTTCACAACATGGAACCAGGCCAAGATAAACCATGGGTATCTCAAAAATCTGGAAAAATACTACACCCAATGTGGCAAAAAATGAAAAATAGTGTGCATAATTTGAACGACTTAAAAAATGCTATAAATATGAAAAATCAAACAGTTGTTCAAAATACAGTTAGACAATCTCCAATACCAAAAGACTCACATTTGAGTAGATTAGGAAGTCCAGAAAAAAATTATAAACCAGTTACTTATGGTACTGTAAGAAGAGATAAAGAAAAACCAAGTAATTATGGTGCTTGGAGACATTTTGAATCAGTAGAAGAACAAAAGGAATATGAAATGAATCTACGTGAAGAAGTAAAAAAACTAGTTGAAGCTTCTGGCGTTTTTGATCTTCCAGATGTTGATTTGTCTGACAATAATGCTAATAATATTGTTCGTTTTATTGTAAAAAATACATTTGGTAAAGACGATATTGAAGAAGTTCCAGTAAACAAACCAATTAGTGCAGATGTTGAATTGGAAGATTTTATGTTACCAGAAGTAGAAGCTGCAGCAGAAAGAATCAAAGCTCGTAATCCTGGTAAAAAATTGTTTGTTCAAGTAAATGATGAAGAGCCAACAGAATACATTGATATAGAAGAGCCACAAATCTAATGACAACAAAAATCCCATTACTTTATAAAGATTTACCAAAAGACTTGCATGTAAATACTGGCGCAACAGCTTTGGGGCATAGTTCAGATCGCTATTATCATGCAGCATCATCATATTCTACTGGTGGCGCAACTATTCCCATGTCTGGATATGTAATGGAATCCAATGATTTTGATGAGCTTCTTAATTATTTAGGTACAACAGAAGAATGGTCGGAAGCTGGCTTTATTCTCCCAGACGGTACTTTGATTGATTTATCTGGAAAAGAACAAGGTGGAGATGAAGAAAAAAGAAATCTCCAACACAAAGACGTAAAAGAATTTGGTTATAGTCTTGCAGATTTATTAGACAAGGGTGCAATAAGATTGGGATATGGAGATCAACCTGTTCCTTTTGTTCAAATATCTCTAAAACAAGGAATGCCAACTTCTGCTCAATGGGATAGAATAGATGAATTGCTTTCGATGTCCCCATATAAGCTAGATTTTGAAGCAACAATGGAAGGTTCAGATAAAGATAATCCTAAAACAAACTTCTATAAACAATACAATCTAGAAAATGAAATAAAAGATATAAAAAAAGATA
>Ga0247609_10004480_pt1 | contig 13891 bp, 19 predicted proteins | sample 172DNAGHGlowgp2_FD_193487 | JGI IMG/M metagenome (GOLD analysis project Ga0247609, IMG submission 193487) | Sheep rumen microbial communities from Palmerston North, Manawatu-Wanganui, New Zealand - 1728 DNA GHGlow gp2 | ecosystem: Host-associated > Mammals > Digestive system > Stomach > Rumen ...
CGACCAACTGCCCCGCAGGGCTTGAAAAGTGTATAACACTCCATTTCTTTATGACGTGCAACCTTTGACTTTGACAAGCTTGATTCTTGTTGTTCTTCGAGCTCGCTTAGCTACTCGCTCTCAGAACTACTCAAGAATTTTTGATCGATCTCGGGCTAGGAACTCTCGGGGAATTTACTCTGACTCTTACGGTGGCGGTCTTGCTGTACACCGGCTACATAGTCAGATACCAGGCGCTTTCGAACAGTTAGCTTGCTAGACTAACTTCGCTGTCCATACACGTTCGGTTTACTTTCGCCATGGATTTGGTCTTACATTTCGGGCGAACGTTCCAGTTATAAGTTGACTCTCTCATAACGTATGACCTGAGGTTACGGTAGTCGTCTGATATTTCACAAACTTTAGGAACTCGATCTCTCTAGGATTTATATGTAAAAGAGTTTTTGCTTTACTTTAGCTTCTTCTCGCTATTGGCCATTCTCCAACCAGATTCTTCACTAAACGAAAAACGGGACTCTTGGTCCCTCTTACTAAACCAAAAATCCCGTTCTTTTTAGATAATAAACAAACTCTTAAAATAAACGAACTAGGTAAAGTAAGAGGACCTCATTCATTATTATTTATGATTACAATATAGCAATTTTTTGCAAAGTTGTAAACACTTTTTTGCGATTCTGTAAAATTATTCTGTATTTTCAGAATTTTGTAAATTTTTATTTACAATTATCCGAAATTTACTATATTTAGAATATACAGAGGTGAAAATGGCTAAGAAACCCAGACGAGAAGCAAAAGATACAGATTACGTAAACAATAAGAAATTGAGAGAACTTGTGATAAAGTACAACGACCTTAATCCAAACGATACAGGTGAATGGTTGGACAAGTTCGAGAAGACAATGAAGACGAAAGGAAAACTTTCGGAATTAGAAGACTGGATAAAATTGAGAAGAAAGAAATATTCTGAAAAAAGAGAATATACTCCTGAATTCGAAACTGTTTCCAGACAGTTGTTTAATTACATTTACAAGATTGTCAGAGGTCGTGTAGCCTGTTTCCAGGGAATTCCTGTTGAAGAACGTGACGACGTTATCCAAGACTGCATTTTGGCAGTGACCCAGTATATCAACAGATACCGTGAAGACAAGGACAGTTCTGCCTTTGCATATCTTACGCAAATTATTTCTAACGCATTGAAATTACACATGGGAAACGACAACGATTCAAGGTGGTGCAGAGTTCCATGGAACGAGCTCAGTAACGAGCATATAAGCCTCATGTATGGCGTTGATGAACAAGGAGATGCAAATGCCTACGAAGATTAGAAAACTGCCCCAGAAGCGTGTTTCTGTGCGAAAAAAGACTACCTATGACCAGAAAGCAAAACGTAAGTTTAGACAGTCCAAAAAATGGCAGGATTTCAGGCATCAGATGTACGAGCAGTCAGGTCGAGTATGTGCAGTCACTGGTGCTAAGTTGACCAAGATGTGGCAACTCCATCACATGGATTTGAACGAGGAACATTACGAAAATCTTGAACCAGAAAATTTTGTCTGTCTTAGCTGGAATATGCACAAGGTAGTTCATGCAATTTTTGTAAAATCAAAACCCAGAGAGTGGAGAAAACGAATTCTTAACCTTATCAAAATATTAAAAAATATGGAAAATATTTCAACTGCAAACTAAGTTTTGCGGTTTTTTCTATCTTTATAACATAAATATTATAAAGTTTAATTATAAAGGAATGTTATGATAAGCAAAAGAATACGATATATTTGCGAGGATTTCGAGAATATCGAGAATTACGAACAGGCAATAGCCGACACAGAGAATATGTGGATTTGTCATCACCGTTTAGAATTAGACGAAGAAGGTCACAGATTGAATACAATGCAACAGCTCAAGACCAAGAACATGTATTATCACAGACCGTCTGAAGAATTGATTTTCCTTACGCCCGACGAACACTGGAAAATACACATGAACGAGGAACAGAAAAAGAGGTTATCAAAACACCAGAAGAAACTATGGAAGAACGCTGACAAATTGAGAGATGTAAAGGCAAAGGCCAGAGAGAGAAGAGATAACGGTTTGAACCTCGTCAATATAGAACAGTTGTCGTCAAAGTCAGCATATCGTGACTATCAGAGATTACAACACCGTATATGGTATGATAAGAACAGAGAAGCATGGAACGATTACACCTATAAAAGAGGATTAGCAAAGAAATCAATCAAGGAATTAGAAGACTTAATTGACCGTCACAAGAACAGCCTCCTATTGAATGAACAGCTCAATAAAAGAACCAGAATTGAAAAACTTAACCATTATATAGAAATAATAGAAAAAGAGATTTGTGACAGGTTAGAAGAGATTAATAGAAATACACTCAACGGATAGACATGGACAGCAAAATTATTTTTACACATAAGGACATAACTTGTCCTCCAGGTTACGAGATTATAGACAACAGGAATTCAGACATAGATCACAGACTATGGTCAGAAATAGCCGGAATGAAAATGCTATATGACAGGTTGAAAAAACAGGAAGATGACATAAGGTCTGGAATACATGTTGAAATGCCTGAATGGATAAACCTTAATCATTACAGACGTATGTTCGATAAGGATTGTTACCATAGAATTTACGTTGCACAGCCAATATTATTGAACTGCACTTTGGCTCAGCATTACCAGTATTTTCATAACCTTAACGATTTGCGTATATGCGGAGAAGCATTGAAGGCTACTTTTCCTAATCTGGCTCAACAGTTCGAGGAAGTTTTGAACAAGAATATTCTTATACCTTATATAATAGCAGTGATGCCGCTTAACCAGTTCTATGATTATTTCAACTTCATATACACAGTATTGAACAAGGTATTGGAAATAATGCGTTGCAATACATACGACGAAATAGTTGAAAGAATAAAGAACGACAAAGCCTATACTGAAGAACTTAAAGGTAAGGACTGCAGGATAGAATACCAGGCAAGGATTTTGAGTTTTCTAGCAGAAAGGTTGGCTACTTTATACTGGACAATATGTTCAAAACAAGCAGCTGTATTTCCTGCAAAAGTTGAATTACTAGAAGAAGGACAGAAGATATAATGAGTAAAGATTTGATTATTTGTATTTCACCTGAATGGTGCGGCGGCGGTTGTGGAGTTCTAAGGGTTCAGCACAATGTAAATTATATTAATCAGAATCCGCAGAAGTTTGGTGTAAAGATTATTATGTCGCCAGTTCCTATTTTCGATTCCAATCTTTTACAGAATACAAGGTCTATTTTTATACAGAGACCGTTTGGACCAATCCCATGGTTAAAGAGCTATAAAGAATTACAGCCTAAATTTGGTTATTCCATCGTTGGCGAAGTTGACGACAATTTCACTTCATATAAGGGCGAGAACATTCCAGATTACAATATGAGTTCTTTACAGCCACGTAACTGGGAAATTATCGACAAGCTTGCTTCTGAAAACTTGCAATATATTGACCGCATGATTACCGCTACTGATTACTTGTCTAAGATTCTGCATGAAAAGTTTAACTACTGGAATACTGTAACTATTCCTAATATCTGTTCACGTTCTTTGTGGTCGAGAGAAAGAAAGACATTCTTCAGAGAGAAACCATTGGTATTGAGCGCTGGAGCGATGCAACATATAAGACCACCTCAGCCGATTTCACAACAGTTTCCTTTAGGCGTTACAGGTCTTAGGGGTGATTACTGTGGTCAGTGGCCAGAATGGATTATCAAGAATATAAAGAATATGGATTTGCATTTCTTTGCAGATATTCCTTATTTCCTGGATCCTGTAAGAGATTTCATTACGTTACATCAATGGCAATCAACAGATTTGTATATCGGCGAATATAACAGAATAAGACCGGATATTGTTATTGCACCTTTGAAAAATAACATCTTTAACCGTTGCAAGAGTAGATTAAAATTTACGGAAGCATGTGCAGCTGGTGCCATATTGATTGGAACTGATTTTGAAGATTCTCCATATAGCTGTATTCATCCATTATGTAAAGTTTCTGACAATCCTACTATAGAACAGTTAGACAAAATCTATGAAAATGTCAGAAAGAACTGGAAAGAAATTCTGGATTATCAATATGACTGGATTAATAGAAACGGCGAATGGCTAGAAAGCAATGACCACGTTCAAAAATGGTTATCTGCAACAATAGAACCAAATCAAAAATTCATCTAAGGTTATCTGAAACAAAATTACACAAGTCCTAGGGTTAACGAACCTTGGGACTTTTTCTATATTGTAACACGTAAACAATCAATGATGAGGAATTAAAAATGAACATGAACAAAGAAACCTATGATCTTCACACAGACAACACCCTTCTTGCTTCTATTATAGCAATGGAAAAGAAGCATAATGTAAAGCTGTTGCCTAAAAGATATAATGATACAAACGATTTGGGAGTCCTATATCTTCCTACTGATGCAGACAATGTTCAAATTACATTTTTCAACAAACGTAAGACTACTTCTTTCTTTGATGTAATCATGAAAGCCAAGACAAAACAATTCAATATTGTTGGTGAAGATTGCATATATTTTCCGTTCAATGTAATTAAGTCTATTATACCACCTACGCAACGCTCTGCTGGTAATAAAAATAGCGGAACCTTGAATTTCAACGATTTTCGTACTCGTTGGGCAAGTGGAATGGGAATTAAGTTTGGAATTTAATTAAAAGGAGAATTTAAAAATGAGTATTACAATCAAACTTTCCGCAGACAAGAATTTCGTCGTAAAGACTGAAGAATATAACCGTCCGTTGACAAATTGCGGTAAAGAACCGATAATGATTATGTATCAGTGGCTTCACAATGCGCTTACAAACTTCGCAGTACAGTTGAATACAACAATCGACGCTGATGAAAAATCTGGTGTGGATCCTATTACACTCGTAACCGATATGTTGTTTTATGGTCCTGAAGAATTTATTAACAAACTCTTCAATAACGCAACTGTAAAGAAGTGGATTCGTAATGAAAATGTAAAGCATACCGCTGATTTAGCATGTGTATTGCAATGGGCTGGCGGTGGACTCGGTGGCAAATTCTGTGATTCAATGTGGTCTTCTTTCAATGCTATTAAGGAACATGTTTATAAGAACTGGTCGAAGGATAATGTAAGCAAATTCTGGGAACTTCTCGATTAATAATTCCTCATTAAATAAGGTTGTCTGCGTAGATCTTTCGCTTCACTTTTGGTTTACGTATGACAACCTTTTTACTATATTATAAGCATAACGAACAACAAATGAGGAATAATATGCCTAAATTCACTATCCTTCTTACTAAGCTCAACATCGATGATAAGTTCTTAAAGCAGTTCATGAATGCCCAGAATGATGAAGAACATGATTGGGAGAAGGACAGAATGCTTATTAAGTTTGGTAAGGAATGCAAAGCCACATTGAAGAATATTTCTGAAGTTTCTGAAGCTACAAAGTTTGCTATTAGTCGTTATGGTAAGACTAAGTTTCCTAAATATGAAGCATTGAATAGTCTAGCATGCGCCGCATTTGTACAGTGTGTAGAAGAGTTACGTGACAATTATAGAAATGGTCGTGTATCTGATGCTGAATGGATTAAATACGGCAAAGGTCTTTAATATACATAATAAAGAGGTACAATATGACAAAAGAACAAATCTTGAACCATCTGAAATCGATTGAAAACCCTGACGAATATGTCAAGGAATTTATCAGACAGATTGAGAAATCAAAGTAATTTTTTAACCACATAAATAATACCTAGGTGATGAGCCTAGGTATTTCTGTTATTTATCTTTGAGCATCAGGTCTATATTTCTTATCATAATAATCAGTCATAAGTTCTCTTCCCATTCTCTTAAATAGTACCTCACTCTTATAATTATTCCAATAATTTGGATCTTTCTTCCAACTTTCATATAAGTCTGGTACACCATAATAATCTGCAAATCTATAACGTATTGCATCATCTTCTGGTAATGATGCGAAAGTTTCTCTCAATTCTTTCTCGACTTGTCTATTACCAATATCTTTCCATTCTCCATCGCTAAGCTTAGAACCACGTTGTGCCGCATTATAAGATCTAAATTTAGGGTCTCTTTGTACAGACTTATGTGGAGTATTGATGTCTTCTGTAAGTATTCGTTCAGCTATATCTGGTCTACCTTGATCTGTAGCGATTCTTGCCATAACATCTTTACGAACCGGATTATTAGGCTTCAATCCTGGTCTACCATTTGGCAATCGTTCTCTACCATGTCTAGTCTTATTTAACAAATATTCCCACTTATATTCATTCTCATCAATTATATCATTTAATTTACGAGAATAAGCATCTTCCCATTGAAATGGACCATACATATCATCTTTACGTAATGAACGACCTGGTGGGTACATATCACCTTGATAAGCATTATTACCATTCATAATACCCATTCTACCACCGGTAGGTACACTATTAGTTCCAATAAGTTGTCTACCAGTTGATACAATATTACTGCCAGTGTTTGTATTACGATATGGTCCAGCTGGTACGTCTACTTTAGAACGACTATCAAACGTTCTATTAATACGGCCTCTGCTAGATAATCTACCAATAGGAACTGCTGCCATAGCTAATTCTTTCAAGAAATCTTCAGCATCTGCACCGTTCTTAGCGGCAGCATAGAAAGGCACTATATCTTCTGCAGCAAGTTTTAATGTTTCCGTTGCTGGTGATTCTGGATTATCTCTGAAATATTGTAATGCTCTATATCCTGGAATTAAATCAAGAATAGATGCGATCAACTCTTCTTTAGAAGGAAGATTGACAGAAATCCGAGGTTTTGACGGATCATAAGGTCTGAAAACATTTTCTATATTAGCCATCTATATGTACTCCTATTGTCTGAATCAAAAATGTTATAAGATAACCATTTACAAACAGACTATATTATACTATATTTATTAGGTAAAACAATTAACAAAAAGGAAAATAAAATGGCAAGAATCGAAACATATGCCGAACTTAAAACAAAACTCGATTTGTTTGATATGTGTGTCAAAAGCGTCTGCAAACCTGAACGTGCATGTAACGTTTTTGTAGCTGCTGGAGATCCTGGTCTCGGAAAGACGTATCGTGCTACAAAAATCATTAACGAAATGGTAAAAGCTAAGCAAATTCCAGCAATGGATATTTTGGAAGGAAATGTTACAGCTTTTTCACTATATCAGAAAATGTGGAAATTACGTGAAGGTGGTGTAATTATTATCGATGACGTTGCATCTGTTATTGAAGATAAAAAGGTTGGTATTCCTTTATTGAAAATAGCCACGGATACTTATGCTTCTCGTATGGTTGGTTGGAATAGTAATGATAGACGTGTTGTAAAAGTTTCTAAATTTGATCCAAAAGACAATATGGAAGTTTTGGAACATTTTAACGGAATTTGTGACAGAAACGAAAAACTTATGGCTATGAAAGAATCAGGCGATGCAGTTCCCGATAGATTTTATTTTAAGGGTTCTATTATCATTATCACAAATAAAAGTTGGGATAATTTTGACAGATTGTCAGATGGTGCTATCGGTAATAGAGGAAGACATTTGGACATCAGAACTACGCTTGAATGTTCTATTGATTACGTAAAGCATATGGCTTCTAGTATTAAAGAACAAGCATCATTTAAGATTACAAAACCAATTGCAGATGCAGTTGTAAAATATATAACAACTGATAAAGAAGTACTAACATATTATATGGCTAACGGCGTAAAACCTGGACTTAGAATTTTTGGTGCAATGTGTGATGCATATAAGGATTATGGTAAAGCTGGATTAAATCTCGATATGCTTGAAGCATCTCTTACAAAGGAGAAATATTAATAATGAATTCTACATTTATTCCATTTGAGTTTATATCTAAAAGCAAGCCTGTATGGTTGGAAGATGTTAAGACAGAAATTGAGAATTTGATTTCTATTATGTCATCACAATTAAAGATGGAAGCAGAATATGACCATGATGAAGACCTTTTAAATGAAAAATACATGTATAGCCATTTTAAACAAAACGTTGAAGACAATGGTTATTACAGTAACTGGGTAATTCTGAAATATTTCTATAGAATGTTTAAGATTAAGATTCTAAAAGAAATTATCGGTGAATATACATTTACTCAGGAAGACAAAGAAATGTATGAATATTTCTGTAATTTTCCAGCGAATGAAAAGAATAAGTGTAAACCTGCAATTTTAAAATATAAGTCATGTGCTGAAGAAACAGGTGAAAATTATATTTTCCATTGTATTAGAGAATATAAAATTTATGTAGAATTTAAGACGGATGATGATTCAGCAAACAATGTTCTTGAAATAGATTATTATGATTTATTTCATTCACGTTGGTGGGCAGCAAATAACATGATACGTAATGCTAAGATGTTATCCAAATTAGTTGTTAATTATGATTTTTTTGGTAATAATTGCTTCACAACTGATATGATTGAAGAATATCGTATAACTTATGGTAACGATATAACATATAGTATTACGCCATTACTCAATAATTGGGAAAAAGAAGCCAAGAAACCGAAAAATGTAAAACCTAAAGATTTTTATGCCGAAGCAGACACCTTCGCAAAAGCAAATCCGTTATATAACAAACTGACTGCTGAGCGAGATGCTTTATATTTGAAGCTACTTGAAGACTTTATTAAGACTGAAAGAGGTAAGCAATTGTTAGAATGCCTGCCTGCAGAATATAAAGATCAACTAGGTGTCTGATTAAACAAAAAGTAATCCTGATCATTTACAATATGGTCAGGATTTACTATATTATAGATGTAACAATTAAGGAGCTATCAAATGGATTTCATTTTTGACATTACATTCCTCGACGTCTGCAAAATCGGTTTTGGAATTCTTTGCATTTTTATTGGAAATGGTCTTAAGAATAATTAATTTATACCATAGATCTTTTCCATCAAAGATTTCTTTTCTTTTTCTTCGTCTTTTGTAAAATCATGAACATTAGGCGGAATCAAAGCTTTTAAGGTTCTTTCAACCTGTCTTTGTGCCTGTGGAGAAGAACCCCATACATTTTCAAAGTATGACTTAATTGTTCCGTTTTCCATACGTTTTAAATAATTGTAAATAGATTCTTTATCCTTAATACCATGATATCTTAAGATGGACCTTACTTCGTTAGGATGATTCATAACATCAGATGCAGTCAATGCAGATTTTTCGAAACGACTTTCTAAATCTTTCATTAATTTCATATCATTTATTTTTTTAGACAATTCTTCTAAGTTTATCATAGCTGTTTTATTATCTAATTTTCCAGCGTTTTTCTTAGCCATGTCTATGATACGTTCTGCATCACTGATATCTTTATCAGTATATCTCTTTATAGCATTAACATCTTTCTTTGCATTAAAAGGATATAAATCTTTAAACAATTTTGTAACTTTATCTTTACGAGAAGCGTTAACAGTTTCAGAAATAAAACCAGGTAAATATTCCTTGAAGTCGCGATTACCATATAAAGGAACATCACTGTCTATAGATGACTTATTTGTAGGCATTTTATCTTTTTCTAAAACTTGGAAATTTTCAGTTTCAGAATTTTTCAAACGTCTTAATTTATATTCTTCTACATTTTCTTTAGGAACGTAAATTTTCTTTTTCGAATAATCCCACATACCGCCATTTGCATCTCTTATAAGTAAATTCTTGTTCTTTTCATAAGCATTAACTGCTTCATCGACAGCACGCTTAGCGGAACCCTTAATAGATTTACCTGTTCCATAATTGAACCATCTGAAACCAGTTCCTAATACATTAGGTGTTACCTTATTTGCACCATAACCTAAGACGGTATTGGTTATAGCGTCTTTCATACCTTTATCGTTTATTATTGCATCAGAAACAGCACCTATAGCAGGAGCAGCAGCATATTCTATAGCATCTTTAGCAATGGCATTTCCTACTTTACTAGCTACCTTACCAGCGCCAGCCATAGCAGCATTTGTAGCAAAATCAGCAATTAACGGCCACTTCATTTTATCTAAACCAGCTAAATTTAATCCTTCTTCGGTCGGAATTGTTTCATAATTTTTACGTGCATATTCTTTGGCAATAGGTAAACCGAAATCTACAATAAAGCTGCTTTCGTCATTCCATATTTTATCGAGTTCTTTGTTCTGTTGATACTTACCAACGTCTTTTAAGAAATTTCTAAATTCAGGAAAACGGTCAGATTTAATAAAATCTTCCCATTTTTCATTCTTATTCTTAAATCTCATATCTACTGCGATATCTCGTAAATCAACCTTGTCGCCTAAATCCCACATTGCAGCAAGACGTTTCTTTTCAATATCTTCAGCATTATCAGAATCATTAGCATATTGACGCCAGTTGAAATCGAAACCGCCGCCCGGTTTTACAGGAAAATATTTTCTAGCCCAAGCTTCGCCAGGAGCGTTCATTCGCTTATATTCTTTTGCACGTTCTATGAGTTCAGGTTGATCTGCAAAATCTTCAGGATTAGATAAAATTATATTTGCTTCATCTTCTTTTATATCAGTTTTTGTTTCTTTAGCATCAACAACTTTCTTAGCCTCAATTATTAAATTAGGCTGGTCAATAAAATCGTTTTGATTTGCTAGAATGTCTTGTGCTTGAATATAATCCATATTATACTCCTGACTTTTCTAAATATTCTTTCTTTTTAGCTTTGGACATTAAATCCCATCTTGCTTTAGGAATATTAAATTTCTTTCTTGCTTCTTCGTATCTTCTGTTTAATGTTCTTTGCTTGTCGCGTTCAACTACCTTGTTATATAAATCGTCTATTTCATTCATCTTTTCGTTATCGACGATTATTTCACCAGATTCTACTTGGCGTTTAAGTTCATTTATTTCTTTTTGTGTAACTTTTTCTATACCTTTTTGAATAATATTGTTTGCTTGTGCAGTTCCTCTTTCCTTAGCAGTTCCTCTAAAAGGAAGACCAGCGACAGTAGTAGCTTCAGTAGTCTGAACACTTTCACCTTTAATTTCTTTAATCTTATCGTCAGCCATCTTTGTAGGAAGACCATTCTTCTGAAGATTAGATTTAATATCGGCAAGTTTAGAAAGCATAGCGTTTTTCGTAGATGTGTCCATAAGCGGGTCAACTACCATATTTTCTATAGTATTTGTCGCTTCGATGAGCGCATTTGCCTTAGCTGTATTGTTAGTTTCCTTCTGTTTTGCAGCCAACTGGGCAGCATAATCCTTATCCTGTTTCCATCTCCAGATAGAAGTAGGATCTGCAGTATTAATTTTACGTGCTTCGATTGCAGCAATTTGATCAACATTACCCGTAAAGTTCTGTAACTTAACTGTATTTTCAGCAATACGTTTCTCTAAAGTTGCAATTTGATTTTGAATATCTGCAATTTTTTCTTCTTTAGCCTTTGCTTGTGCAGCAGCATCAGAAGCAGCCTGTAGACTTTCATCATAACCGTTTAAATCTGGTTGCGCAAATCCACCTTTAAATGAATTATCAGCAGGAGTATATCCTTGCATTGCAAATTGTGAATTTAAATTTACACTTGGTCTATAACCTTGCATGTTTTCTGCAGCCTGTTGAATAGTAGCTTGTCTTGCAAGTTCTTCGTTTACGTCAGGTCCTTGTAACATTCCAGGTATACGAGCTGGTCTGAAATTCCAATTAAAAGCCATTATACACCTCCCTTTAATGTAGCAAGTTCTTTCTTTAATGAGGCTAGCTGTAATTTATCAGCAGCAATCTGGTCTTCTAAAGCTTTCTTATTTTGTGCATCTTCTTCAATAAGCTTAGCCTGTTTACGGTTCTGCATATAATCGTAAACCTGAGTTCCGAATTTAAACGCATTCTGTAAACCTTGTGTATTTGACTTTTGTGCAGCGTCAATTTGCGGAGCGAAATCACGAACGCCGAATACTAAGCTTGTCTGTGGTAAAAAATTATTTTGCAATGCCATAAAATCCTCTTATTATTTATTTTATACCGCACTGGCGTCGTAATGTCTTTGACCCCAACTTCCAGCAACCTTTCTATTTAAAGCCTGTCCGATACTTGGACTATTAATCAAATCCAAAACAGACTGTGCAGCTTCTCTGACAGTATTTCCTCCGGTATAAGTATATTCCTTAGAACCATTTGTGAATTGAATTTTAATCTTATTTTCAGGAGTAATACGTAAACTTTGAATAGCTGAAGAAGATGGACTAAGTTTTTCTTTTGGTTCTTTATTTACTTCAGGAACCCATTTAGGATTTGATTTTATAACTTCTCTGAACATTTCCTGTTTTACATAAGGATTCAAATCTTTACGAGATTCAATATTATCAAGTAACTTTTTATATTCGGAAGGAGTAAATGGTAATGCTGCATCATTTATTGCCCTGTTACGTAAAGCATTATGATTAGGCGGTCCAGGAATATTAATGATAGGATAGCGAAAATCTACACCCTCCTCTACTATATTACTAGGAAGATCAGAACGCGCTGGCTGACCTCCACCGAAAACTCTTGCGAGCATGCCTTTAAACCAACCGCCTATTCCCATCTGTACCTCTTAGCGATTACCGAAAACTGAATTGATAGAAGGTAATTCTGTCTGAATAGGTGTCTGCATGTTCTGTTGAAGATTCTGCAAATCCTGATTTTCATTCTGTGCCTTCTGTCTTAACATACTTATTACTGCCATGATTGCTGGAAACATAATCTCTCCTTAACCGAATACTTTACCTAAAATACTTTTATTGTTTGAAAGTTTGTTTGCGGCCTTTGCCTGTGCTATATTTGCAGCATTCTGAGCCAACATCGAATTATTGTTTGCAAGACCTTGAGTATAAGTTCCAAATGCGTTAAGTATATTGTCCTGGGCGTTCTGCGAAACACCGAGCAAATCCTTGTTCTTGTTGTAAATGTTAGAATAAGTTTGCTGACCGATATTAGCGTTAGTGCTGAATTCATTCAAAGCTCTTGCTCTGTCCTGTTGGTATCTGTCAAATGCCTTGTCCCATTCTTCAGAAGCCAAAGCCTGTTGTTTTGCTGCTAATGCATCAGTATAATCAGAACTGAACATGTTACCAGCATTTGCCATAGAATTAGTAATGGCATTCATGGCCTTGTTTACACGCTGGTTAGCTGCTTTGCTATAGAAATCCTCAATGGACTTGTTATAAACACTTTCATCAAACTTACCAGCATCGTATGGAGTAACATTTTCTAAAGCACTAACACGGTCATTGAATTTTCCCCCTTCATTACCGTAAGCACTGTTTACTCTATCATAATAGTTTGAATATAAATTTGCATTCTGTCCAGCTGTGTCTTCTGCAATTTTATAAGCTTTATCTAGTGCAGCGTTTGCAGCCTTAACGTTACTATCTGAACGATATCCGAAAATATCACCCGGATCGAATACATTTGATAAGAAACTTCCAATTCCCATAAATTCTCCTTTAAATATTTATTATAACAACAAGTGCACTAGATTCTAGGGTTATATACTGGTCCTGTAGACCAATAACTCCTCCAGACATGTTATCTTTCTCAAATTTCATATAAGGCGTAATATCTGTTCTATTCTTGATAAACGTTTCAGGTAAGACGTTATTGCCCTCCTGACAAAGTTTCTTGAACAATTTAATTTTACCTAGTTCGTAACACTTCCATCCTTTGTCCGTAGTTACAGCCCAGGTACCAGCTACAGCCTGTTTAATATCGTCTAGTTTGCTACCAAAATTTACAATCATAGTTTGTCCTTAAATCGGCGTGTCCAATATCTGGTAACGCATGCTAGAATCACTTATAACAAAATCTGAATTTTCTGAGAAC
>Ga0247609_10004481_pt1 | contig 13887 bp, 11 predicted proteins | sample 172DNAGHGlowgp2_FD_193487 | JGI IMG/M metagenome (GOLD analysis project Ga0247609, IMG submission 193487) | Sheep rumen microbial communities from Palmerston North, Manawatu-Wanganui, New Zealand - 1728 DNA GHGlow gp2 | ecosystem: Host-associated > Mammals > Digestive system > Stomach > Rumen ...
TGAAGATTATAAAGTTAAAGTAATAGTTAAGGATGAACAAGGTAATGAAACTAGTAAAGATTGTACTTTATCTTTAGGATGGTTAAGGAGATATGTTACTCTAGAAGCTGGGGTTAAGAATTTAAAGAAACAACTAGTTGTTAATGTAGTAGAGGATGCTTCAAAGATACCTGATTCGGCCCTTAAAGCTATTGATGTTACAACAGCTGGAGAGTATGAATTAAATGTTAAGTATGATGGTGAAGAATATACTTCAAAAATAACAATTGTCGATACAACAGCACCTATATTAAAATTAAGAGATGTTAGTATCTATGAAAATGGTAAAGTAACTAAAGATAGTTTTATTATTAAAGTAAGTGATAATAGTGGTAAGGTTACTACGAAGTTAAAATCTGATATTAAATATGGTAAATTTGGTAAGCAAACCGTTGTTATTGAAGCTAGAGATCATAGTGGAAATGTTACTACTAAAGAAGCAACTTTAACAATTAAAGAAGATAAAAAGGGACCTACATTTAGTGGTTTAAAAGAGATGAGTGTTAAGAAGAATGGTTCATTAGATTATCGTAAAGGTGTTAAAGCAATAGATAATGTTGATGGAACAGTTGATTTTACATTCAATGATAGTAGTGTTAAATATAATGCTGCTGGAACTTATTATGTTACTTATACAGCTAAAGATAGTAAAGGTAATAGAACAACGGCTAAGAGAACTGTTGTTGTTAAGCATGATGCTAGTGATACAGCTGCTTTAGTAAGTAAGTATGCTTCGACTTTAAGCAATGATATTCCTAGTATAGTAAATGGAGTTAGAAAATATATTAGATACTCTAGTACTTATGGTGGAAGTGATCCAGTATGGTATGGATTAACTGAAAGAAGAGGAAATTGCTTTGTTCATGCTAAAGTAACACAAGCAGTTTTGAATAAAAAAGGTATTACAAATAAACTTATTTGGACGAAAGATAAATCCCATTATTGGAATCTAGTTTATACTGGAGGACATTGGCGTCATGTTGATTCAACACCATTAAATTTATATGTGTTGTTAACAGACGAAGAAATGGCTAAAAAACCACCAGTTAAGAATGGTGGAGGATGGGATCCATCAGGATGGCCTGCTGCAAACTAAGATGTATATCTTAGTTTTTCTATTTTTATTTAAGTTTAAATGTTATATAATTATAATAGAGAATAATATGTGAGGTGGTTGTTGTGGCTACTTATAGTGTGAAAGAATTGAGACAATCAATTAAAGAAAAAGTAATGGAATTGGGAGTGGATCCTACTTTTAGTAGTAATCCTTCTTTTGATGCTGTTATAGATCGTTTTGATTCATATATAGCTGATATGACACTTGGTAGTGATGCCGATCATATTATTGTTAATCAGGATGTTACTAAGTTAGAGTTTGAATGGACAAATAGTGAAGGTAAAGAATATAAGTATATTATTATCTTACAAAATCCTTTTAATTTAATTTGTCGTTCTACTGAATATGGTTTTTCACATCATGATGAGAAGTTAAAAAGAGATATCTTTTGTAAAATAGCAATGGAACAAATTATTGAATATAGTGACTCTTTAGGTGTTACAACAATGCAAGAGAATGGTTCAGTTGCTTATAACAATAAAACTAATGTTAATGAATGTAGTAATAATACTTGGACATCAATTTCTTTATATACTAAGGAAGGTATTATGTATGAACAAGAGTATAAAGGATTTGAAGGTTCGACATTAACAGGAAATATTGAAGATATTAGTATTAGTTCGATGTTATTTATTCCTAGAGAAGGAAGTAGAGCTAATAATTTCTTTAGTGATAAATTTGATCAAAGAACATTACTTAGAAGAATAAAAATGGATATCGCTAGGGTAATGCATGTAGAACCTAAAAGAAAAGTTAAATATAGTGCAGAAGTATTACTTGATAAGGAACATGGTTTAAGGGATATGAGACTGATGAATGCTAATATAGATCCTTATCCAAGAGATATTAAAATAGATCCATTGAGTGATGCAGAGATAGAGGAAATATTAAGTAAAGAAGATCCTAAAGTAAGAGAAGGTTTACAACCATTTGTTGTAGGTAGAAATACTTATAGTTATGATTCTTTTACTGATAGTCATTATTTATATGAATTTCCAAGGAGATAGTTTATGAAAAAGAAATTGTTAATTTGTTTAGTAGTTATATTAGTTATTGTTTGTTTGGGATTTGGTATTTGGAATTGTTTAAATAAAAAGGAAGAACCAAAGCCAGAAACTCCAGTTCCACAAAAACCTATAGAATATAGAGATACTGATTTTAATGTTAGATTAATTAAAACAGTTAATAGTACGCAAAATGGTAATTATTTAATAAGTCCTTATTCGATAGAAATAGCACTTAATATGTTAAGAGATGGTGCTAAAAATGATAGTTATGAACAAATAGATAATCTTATTGGTAGAAGAAATATTACAACATTTAATGTTAAAAATAGAATAAGTGTTACTAATGGAGCATTTATTAAGAATGAAGTTAAGGATTTTGTTAATAGTTCTTATTATGAAAAATTAAAAGGATATAAAGCAGAATTAATATATGATGATTTTGCCACACCAAAAGCAATTAATGATTGGGTTAATGAGAAGACTTGGGGAATGATTCCTAGTATTTTAGATAGTATTGGTAAAGATTTTGTTTTGGGTATTGCTAATGCTGTAGCTATTGATGTAGAATGGCAAAATCAATTTGAATGTCAACATACTAATGAGAAAGAATTTACTAAAGATGATGGTAAAAAGATTAATGTAGAAATGATGCATAATACTTTTGAACGTGGTGATACTAAGTATTTTGAAACAGATGATGCTAAGGGAGTTATTATTCCATATAGAGCATATGATGCATCTGGTGTAGGAGAATATGAAACTAAAGAAAAGGATTTAACTAGATTAGAGTTTGTAGGAATTCTTCCTAATGGTAATGTAGGAGAGTATGTTAATAATTTAGATCAAGATAAACTAACTAAGTTTGATGAGAAAGTTACTACTACGAAAGATGCCGATATTGCTGTAGCATTACCAAGATTCTCTTACTCATTTAATTATGAAAAATTTGCTGATGGTTTACAAGCAATGGGAATTAATGATGTATTTGATCCTGAAAAAGCTGATTTAACTGATATTTTTAGTAGAGATAATATTTCTAAGATGAATGCTGATAATATTTATGTAAGTGTAGCTATTCATAAAACATATATTGATTTAAATGAAAAGGGTACTAAAGCTGCTGCGATTACATTCTTTGGAGTGGATAAGGCTTCAGCAATACCTGTACAAAGAGATGTTAAAAGAATTGAATTTAATAAACCTTTTGTTTATATGATTAGAGATAGTAAGACTAAAGAATTGTTATTCTTTGGTGTAGTTAAAGAACCTAATATATGGAAAGGATCTACTTGTGTAGAGAAATAGAAGAGTTTACTCTTCTTTTTTTGTGGTATAATACAAGTACTTGGAATGTCTAGATATTTTAATGGATAAAATACTTCCCTCCGAAGGAAGAGATAAAGGTTCAATTCCTTTTCTAGACACCATAATGTTAAGTAAGATAAGGGATTTATTCTTTATCTTTTTTTTTATGATAAAATTAAAGTGTAAGATAGGGGTGATATGATGAAAAAAATAATGTTTTTATTATTCTTTTTGTTATGCCCTATAATAGTCTTTGCTTTATCAGTACAAAAAGATGGTTTTCATTCTTTAGGAAAAGTTTCTGTACAATTGATACCTGAGAGATTGACTTTAGATTATGCAGAGGAGAATGGTTATATTAATTTACCTCCTGAATTTGCTATTTATACAAATAGATATTATACAGATGAAGAAATGGAAGATGGTACTTACGATCGAGAAAGAAATGATCCTACAGTAGTAACCTATGGTAGTACTGTTAATAGGGAAAAAGTTATTGTTTTCAAACCATCTTTAACATCGACTGGAATTATAGTTTTACCAGGTACTATTCAATTAAAATTTAATAATGCAGCAGTGATGGTTGATGGAACAGAATGTGATGTAAGTATTGTAATTAGTAATATAATTATTAGAAATAATCATACTACTACTAGGCCTTTAGGAATTCTTAGAAATACTTTATCGCATATTATTTATTATGCTCGTCAAGAACATCCTGGGAATGAAATAGATAATACAGCTGGATATATTGTTGGCGCTAATTATACTTTTACAGTTAGAATAACAAAAGCTGGGACGAATTATCCTGTTGAAGGAACAACAGCAGTATCTTTCCTTGATTTAGATCAACCAGATTTGTTTAATGGTAATTATTCGTATGGTCAAAACTATTTATGGTCTGAAGGAATAACATTTGTTGACGGATTCTTAGATCCAATTCATTTAACAACAGATTCAGTTTTACAAAGTGAGGAAGTCTCTGGTAATTTAGCTTTATTTGGTAGTAGGCGTACTGCTAATGAGGAAATGGATAAATCTGGCTTTGTAGCATTAGTAGAAGCAAGCGAATATACTTATATTTGGTCAGGTACTAATGGAGGAACAACAATAAACTATCTTCCTACACGTACTGTTACAGTAAACGGTTATGGTTCTAATCAAAATAAGATTATTGCAACTGGTAGTAATAATTTCGTTTTCTGGAAACAAGATGTTCCAATCGAAGTAGAAGCTAAAAAAGGTTATTACATTGATAGAATTAAAGTTGATGGTGAAGAGTTAACGATTAATAAGAAAAAAGAAGAACATATCTTTAGAAATGTTATTGATAACCACGAATTTTTAGCATCAGCAGCACCAATTCCATATCAAGTTCACTATAATGCTAATGGTGGTACTGGTGATATGGCATCGACTAATGCTAAATATGATGAAGAAAAAACTCTAGCAAAGAATACTTTTGTAAGAGAAGGTTATAGCTTTGTTGGCTGGAAAGCATTTATTCTTGTAAATAATGAGAAAACTGAACTTAAAGATCAAAATGGTAATCAATTAATTTTTAATGATGAAGCGAAGTTTGTTAATCTTTTAGGTGATAATTTAGAAGGGGTAACTTTATATGCTGAATGGGTTAAAGATAAACAACCAGTTAATCCACCAACAGATCCAACAGAACCAACTGAACCAAAAGAAACTGATGAAGTACCAGAAACGGGAGCATTTATTTCAATTGGTTTATTAATTGTTAGTGTTCTTGTTGGTTTGGTTGTTTATTATATTAGTTTAAGAAGAAGACCTATTAAAAAACTATAGTAAAATGAACTATAGTTTTTTTATTTTATCTTTTTTAAGTATGTTATAATTAAAATAGGTGAGACTATGAAGAGGTTGGATAGTAAGAATATTCTTAGAATTAGTTTCCATGTTGTTTTACTCGGCGCAGCATTTATTCTGGGCTTTTTTGTAGTTGCTAAAGGAGTAAAATTTGATTTTAAGAAAAAACCTGTCCAACAAGAAGTAGTAAAAACAGAAGTTGTTTATGAATACTTAGATCCACAGTTATTACAAGACTGGAAAGATAAAGTATTGGATGTTAATGGATATTTTAAAAATATATTATTTGCTGAATATGATAAAGAATATTTAACAGATCGTTATTATCCATTAAAAAGATTAGATATTCCTTATGATACTGATTTTATTGCTAATACTTATGGAAATAAGATCTCAGATACAGTTTTAAAGTATTATTTAAATAGAGTGTTATTAACTGGTGTTACTTTTGATACTGAAAAAGAAAATGACCCAGTTAAAGATGATGATATTATAGCGTTTGCTAATGAAGTACATGCTAGTGATGTAGCTAAGAAGATTAATTTAAATAAAGTAGTTGTTTCTGGTAATGGTAATTTTGTTGTTTGGTATACCACTACTGGTGGTAGTGCTATTACTAAAGAACAAGCTCAGAATATTGCTTATAATCTAGAGTTATCTAGATATGCTTATGACAATATGTATAGACGTCATTTTGAATTTGATGCTGATTTTTATAATGATGGTATTATTCCTAGAGATCAGTTAAAAGTTTATAATAAGTATGGTGTTATTTCACCTAAGTTAACTAATGCAATGCAAGTTTATGTAGTAGATTATGCAGAATCTGCTGCTAAATATGTTTTAGGTGGTAAAAAATTAACGGAGATGTATGATAAGTTCCAATACGGAAGTGAAGAAGGTTCTATTCCTGGACCTTATTTATTAATTAGAGCAAGTTCTTATAAAACAGCTAGAGAAAGAACAATGCAAATAGCAAATAGGGAATTATTTAGACATTATCAGTATAATGTTTATTGTCCTGATGAGAGTTGTGTTATTAATGATGATCCTTATTATTTTGATGCTTTAGCTAACTTTGGTAGTGCAGTTGCTACTAAGAAAGTAACTTATAAAGGATTCTTAAATGATTGGGCAGCATTTGCTAGAGATCATACAGGAGACTTATTATCTAATGAACTATTAAATAAATATGGTAGTAAAAATATTGCTAATGCTTTATTTGTTTATTTATATTATTATTCTAAGTTTGCTACTGATGGTAATACAAGATTAATAGATGCTTTATATAAACAAGATCCATTTAAGGTATTAGAAAGTCAAACTACTGATGAAGAGTTAACTCTTATTCAACAAGAGATTGCTATGGATTATTTAAATCAAAAAGGAGATAATGCTAATTTAATCGCATCTCCAGAAGTTGAGAGTACAATTAATGCTAAAGATTCTTTTGATGATACTGCTAATGTAGATCAAGAAAATTTAAATAAATTGGGTATTGATTACTATGTTATTAATAGAGGTGAACATCCTAATCTAAAGATTGAATTCGGTCGAGCTAGTTCTAAAGTAACTTGTGTGTTAGTGGGAGTTAGAGATGGTGTTTATACTAAATTAGCAACTGCACCAGTTGGTAGAGTAAATGTTCAATTTAATACATCAAATTATGCATTATATGATCAATATTATGTTGTTATAGCTAATACTTCGATGACAACTAATAATATTTATTCTCTAGATATAAAAGTACAATAAAGAATGTCTTTTGACATTCTTTTTTTGATATTTATTGATATTTTTTTTATTTGATAGTATGATTATTATAGGTGATAATGTATGAATAGTAGTAAACAATTATTTAATAGATTAACTGTTTATGTAATAGTTTTTGTGCTAGTTACAGTTAGTTACATTAATTTTTCAAATCATAGAGATAATACATTAGAAGAAAAACCACCTGTACCAATTGTGGATCCAGCTGTTAATGCGGTAGAAGATCCAGAAGAGGAATTTGAAAATATGGATGAAGAAATGGTTCTTGGTGAAATAGATTATGAAGAACTAGAAAATGTGACAATTAACGAAAGCTGATGCTTTCTTTTTTTTGGCTTTTTTTATATAATTAGAATAGGATAGTGGTTTATTATGACATTCGAAGAATTTAAAGCATATTTTCCAAAAATTAGTAGACCGGATATACAAAAGCAATTCGATGTACTTGCATTCAATTTGTATAATTTTTTGAGTGATTCAGAAAAAGCCACATTTGTTACGGGAAAAATAGGTAAAGTTATTTTTAGTTATGCTTCTAAGATTATTGATAAAGAAATTGCTCTTGCTATTACAGGAAGTAAAACAGGTTCTTTAGGAGATTTTACATCTACTCTAGCTTATAAAGATGTTCGTGGTAAACTATATGACTTTTTTACAAGCAATGAACTGACTCAAGATGAATTTAGAAGACTGATTGCTTTTAGCGGGATTAAAACAGTATATAGAGATTATCTAGAAGAAATAAAGGATAAACTATATCAACAAAAGAAAGATGCTGTTGTTGAGGCTGAAACTGATAGAATTGTTAATCTAGCAGTTAGTTTTAAAAAGAATTCAATTATTGAATTGATAAAAAGAGTAATAAATGATCCAAGTGCTGATTATTTTTATAGAGGTGAAAGAAGACTTACAACTACAGAAACATTAGATGATTTACCTAGATCTCGTGTTAGTGATAGAGTAGCTGATGTCTGCTTATCAGCAGAATACTTCTTAAAACAATTAGAGATGATGGATCCGGAGGTTTTATTTAAAATTGTAAGGAAGCATGTTAGAGGTTTAATTGATGAAAAAATATCAGCACAATATTTAACAGCTGATTCTTTGGATCATTATGATCCAAGAACTATTCGTGAGATAGCAGCAATAGTGTGGAATTATGATATTACTAGTTTAGTTGATGATATTTATAAAGAAGTAGTTGGTTATTCACATGATTTTATAGATAAAGAAGATGAAAGAAAAAGTAGAATTAGTTCAGAATATAAAGCTTTAGCACCTGGGGATGAATACATTGCTAAAACTACATGGCATAATCTATTTATGTTATTAAATAGAATTGAAGACGAAAATGTTAAGAGATTAATTAAGTATCGTTTTATTACTGGTTATGCAAGAATGTATAATAGAGAAGGTAGAATTGCTACTGAAGAAGAATTTGTAGGAGCTCCTGATTTATTAGTAATGCTTAGAAAACTAGAAGATTTAGGTTTAAAAGATACTTTAGATTCTTCAATGAAAGATTTGATTAAGAGTTCTAATGATTATATGAAAGCAAGATATGGTGATACAGATACAACTTTATTAATGTGTCATGCTTTTGCTAATGCTTGTTATGAGGTTATTTCTTATCAATTGTTCCTAAGTAAGGAAGCAGGAATAGAGTATAGTAGAGAGTATAATAAAGTATTTAATAATGCTATTTCTAGAGTCTTTCTTACTTTGTTTACAAGAGATGAAGTTGATCAAATAATGTATGATTTACAAAGTTTACCTGAAAACAAACGATTAGGTGTTTATTACTTTATTACCTTTATGAGAAAGTATAATAAGAGTATTACTTTTGATGCGGATAGATTAGAAAAACTAACTAATATGATCAATTTTATAGATTCATATACTATTGATTTAGAAAGCTTAACTAGAGCTGCTTCAGCAGTAGGTAATTTCTTTGCTAGTTTATCATTAGATACTTTGACTGAGGAAGAAATAGAAATAATTAGCGAATTTGATCCAGTATATATTTATAAATTAATAATAGATCCACAAGAAAAGCTAATATTTAAATTGTGTTATGAAAATGGCATTAAATATAAAAGAGGATACAAAAACTATAGTAAAGAAATGCTAGATGTAGTATTGGGTAGACAAGTTTATACTTATAGATGTTTTGTTCCAAATAAGAGTATTAATTCTCTTGGAGCGTTTAAATATATTCCTATTGAGGTATCTAAGTATGATATTCCTGATTTTACCTCAAAACTAGATATCGATTTAGTGAATGAGTCAAAGAATAGATTATATCGTAATTTACTTGGAATAGATGAACTTGTTAACAGTGGATGGGATGTAAAAGATCCTATAACGCAACTGTTTATTGATACTGTTGGAAGAGATAATGTAAAGAAACTTCCAAAATGTTTCTTAAGAAGATTTGGTAATGATCCAGAAACGGCATTAAAAATAATTAATGGGCTTACTAAACCCTTTGAATGGTTACCATATTTGAATTATGAAGTTATGTCAGTTTTTTCAACTGTTGATATAATGCAATTGAATATGATTTGTAGTTATGTTGAGGAAAAGAAATTACCAATGGAAGTTATTTCTTTAATGCAGATTAATCCAAGGACTTCACATGGATTGTTTAATCATAAAACAAGAGTAGAAAAACTTATTAATATTTATGGCGTAAAGCAGTTAACTAGTATTAATAAGACTTTATGGGCTTGTCCTCTTGAGGAATTAGACTGGTATATTAAATTAAATGACAATTATTGTAAGATTCTAATAGATCAACGAGAGGAATATATTATGTATAATTCTCTTAATGATATTGGTGAACTATTAAAAGCTATAGGAGAAATGGAATTAGCTAAATACGGATATAGTTTTAAAGATGCGCAAATACCAAAGGAGTTACTATATAATACGAGAGTAGGAGCTCTTAGAATTAAGCACTTATTAGGTCCATATTTCAATCTATCATGTTTATATTTAAATCCTAATTTTGTTGAAAGAGTAGTTCAATATGACTTATTAGATGAATTTATTATTAGGTTTAGAAATGAATTTGAAAGCGATGTTAATAAGACACAAAAATTAGCTATAATGGTTGAAACTGACTTTGCTTTAGAGCATGATGATTTAATAGGAGAACTATTATTAGATCCGGAGTTAAGTTACATTCAAGGTCCTAAAAGAAAAAAATTACAATAAAAAAGAGCTTTAATGCTCTTTTTATTTTACGCTAATTAATTTAGCCATTATTAATTGATTATAACGATAATACTTTTGATAGTATCTTTTATCCATTGAACAAGTTTGTAGTATTAAGATTTTATCATTTTTGGATACAGATACACCAGTATCATAATCAGAATTGTTTTTATATTCTTGAATCTTCTTTTCCCATTCATCATCTGTATAATTCATTACTCGATAGTATTCTAATCCTTCATCATAATCGTTATTAGCTACAGAGATATATACAGAGAAGATTTGGTATTTGTAAGTTTTACCAGCATAAGTTACTGTTATGTATTTATGTTGATTAAAGAAAGCTTTATTACCATTATAATCTTGTAAATAGTTAAATGGTGCTGAACCATCTTTAGCACTATGTGAATAAATGATGGTTTTACGACCAGTAAAGTCATTTCTAAAATCAATAAATGGAACACCACGATAATTTAATTTTTTATCTAAAGTATGATCTAGGTAATAGTATGAGCTATCATCTTTTACTAGATCTTTACTAAATGTTGAATTTGAGATAGCTATATTACCAATGGTTAAACCATATTTTTTGGATTTTTCATCTAGTTTTTGTTGTAATGTTTTAGTAGTAGTTGTCTTTGGTGTAGTAGTTGTCTTGGTTGTTGTAGTTTTCTTTGTAGTAGTTGTTTTTTTTGTTGTAGTAGTTTTCTTAGCTGTTTGTTTAATAGTTTTTTGTTCTACTTTAGTATTAGTTTCTTCAACAGGAATAGTTTCTACTATTTCTGGTTCTTTTGTTGAAGTTTTATCTACAGTTTCAACAATAGCTTCTTTTTCAGTTTCTAAAAGAGTAGTATTGTTGGAACTTGGAATTATAATTATTGTAAAAATTGTAACAATTAACAGAATAATAGCATTGATAGACAGAGTATCTCTATATATCTTTTTCATGTTAACCCCCTCTTACTAGCTAAAATTATACCTTTAGATAGGGAAAATCGTCAAATTTTGCTATGTTTTTTTGGTCATTAAATTTGCATAATTTTTAGGAATATGGTAGTATATCAAACTGTTCAGAGGGTTTTTATGGAAAGTGAATTGGTTATTTAACTTTCTCTAGAAGAGACTTGTATCTCTTCTTTTTTTTGTTATAATATGTGGCAGGTGATATTATGACGATTGATGTTGAAGAATTAAGATCTTATTTAATTAATTATTTTGGTACAGCAGCGCAATCATTTCCACAAAATTATTTAATGGTTGGTGAAATAGAAGATGCTAGTCCAGAAAAGTTAATCAGTATAGCTGAAGATTATGGAATTGATTGGACTCAATTCGAAGTAAATAAAGGAAGAAGATTCTAGACTTCTTTTTTTATGCTATAATGAAAAAGGTGAAGCACATGAAAGATGTAAATGCAGAATTATTTTATTGGTTAGCACTTGATTCAACAATTGAAGAATTTACAGAAGAGATAGCTTCAATTATTGAAAGAGAGAATAATGAATGGTTGTTAGCAAAAGTAGATGCTGAGTTAAGAACTAATTCTGAGGTATTAAAAGATTTATTAGCTACTGATAATCAAGAAGAAATAGAAGAATTAAATGAACAAATTGCTTTAGTAAGTATGAAGCTAGGGGTATTAAGAAGTTTTATAGATAATTATAATGATAATAAGAACTTAGCTTTAGAATTAGAAGAAGAACCTGGTGATGTTAAAGTAGTATTTGCGAAGAACTTAACTGGTAGAGTTATGGCTTTGAAGCAATTTGAAGATATTAAATCATATGGTGATGATAAGTATGATGATTTATTAGTTTTAGTAGATAAATTACTCAATGGAGATACTGACTTTAATCAAGAGAAACAAAAACAATTAAAATCTAGTGATAAGTTAAAAGGTATATATGAATTAAAAGGTTATCAAATACGTTTAATTTATATGCGTGAATGTGATTATACGGTAATAATAGGTGCTTGTGTTAAGAAAGATGATAATGATTTAAGATATCGTTCTAGTCTTGAGAATATGAAAAAGAAGAGTGAAAGATATCGTCGAGCTATTCAAGATGGTAAATTAGATATGGAAGAAGAAGTAAGAATAGCTAGTGAATTAATCGAATCATTAAGAGTTGGAGCTCCAAGGAGATAGTTTATGGAAAAAAGAAAAGTTGATATAAATGAAGTTAAGAAGATGTTATCAAATGAATTATTAGAGAATATTCGTAATGATAATAGGAAATTAGATTCTTTAGTATTATTAGGTTATTCATATGAAGAGATAACTGAGATGTTAACAAAGTACCAAACAGTATCTGGTTTAGATCTATATAATTGTAATGAAGCTGTAAAAACAGGATTACATAGATAAAAAAAGGAAGACATTAGTCTTCCTTTTAAAAAGTTTTATTTTACGTGACTTTTTGATATAGTAGCACTGATTATTTCAATAACTGAATCATCTTTTTTTCTCTTTTGTAAACGATAGTTTTCGATTCTTTCGTTAAGAGTTTTATTGTTAGTTTTAAGATGTTCTCTAATTCCTAATTTAACCATTATTTGATGCTTTTTGATATTTTCTAATACATCGCCAAATTCTAATACTGAATTATAACGTTTAGCATAGATATTAAGTAATAGTTCTAGTACTTTTTGATTACAATTTAAACCAGTATATAATTCATTGTATTTAGCTAGATAATGAATATCAGAATTAATTAATGCTAAATCTTCAGTATTTAGTAATCTTAAATCTAGTTCTGGTAAACGATAGTTTTGTTTACTTAGAATGGCATTGATTTCATCAAAGCTTAGTTCTTTTCCTAGTTTTGTTTCTAGATTTCTTTTAAAGATAATGTATTGAATATCAGAAACATAATAAAGAATAGTTGCTTCTTGTTCAATTAATTCTAGTTGTTTACCATTTTTTTCAGCATCAATGTTATAAAGTAATGAAATGGTTTCTTGAAAAGGATTAGTGCTACCTTTTACGGTTTTCATAAATATTTCCTTTCTAAGTGATGATTATTATACTTAGAGAGATTATCTTTGTCAATTCAATTACTTTACACTTAGTTTAGCAATTGTTTACAAGTAAGATGCTTGATTATGTTATATTTATAATAGAAGAGTGTGGTATTATGAAGAAGTTTAAAAGAATAATAGGTTTTTGTTTATTATTATTTGGATGCTTTTGTTTAATGAGTTGTGGTAGTAATGCAACTACTAAATTATCTTGTAATAAGGAGATCAGTAAAAAAGATGGTATGGAAACAAAAATGGTTACTGATATGACTTATAAGGGAGATAAGATTATTAAAGTAAATGTTAAATGGTCATTACATTATGATAATGCGATATATACAGAAAAAGAAATGAAAACTTTAGTTGATGATACTGCCAATTCTTATCGTAAGGTTTATGGAAGTAATGATAATATTAAAATAACTACTGTTAAAGACGATAATTCTAATTATTCAGTTAATATATTAATATACTATGATAAGTTAACTAAAGATGAAAAAGAGTATTATAGATTTAATTTTCCAGATGGTTTAGATAAATCAAAAGAAGACTTTGAATCTGAGGGTTATA
>Ga0247609_10004483_pt1 | contig 13880 bp, 15 predicted proteins | sample 172DNAGHGlowgp2_FD_193487 | JGI IMG/M metagenome (GOLD analysis project Ga0247609, IMG submission 193487) | Sheep rumen microbial communities from Palmerston North, Manawatu-Wanganui, New Zealand - 1728 DNA GHGlow gp2 | ecosystem: Host-associated > Mammals > Digestive system > Stomach > Rumen ...
AGTCAGTTAATACTTCTTCGCGCATTATTTTGAAAGCCTCCTTTGCAAAGTTTCTAACAGCTCGCCGCGCAGTTTTTCATCTGAAATTTTATCAACGACCGGATTAAACGCCGCCTCAACGATTAACTTTTCCGTTTCTGCCATATCAAGCCCGCGACTCATCAGATAAAAAATCTTTTCCTCGTCAAGCCGCCCGATACTTACTGCGTGGTGCCCGTCAACTTCGTCCTCTGCGGCTAACATGAGCGGCACTGAACGATTTCGCGTACCCGACGAAAGAATTATCACTTCTTCTAGCTCGCGCCCCGTTGAACCCTTCGACCCGCGCTGAAAATCCAATGTCCCGCGAAAAATTTTGTCGCAATGCTCGGTTAAAGCCCCGCGTACATTCATATTCGCCGAAGTTCGCTTGCCGCGCTGTCGAATCACGAAATTAAAATCCAATTTCCTATTCCCGTCGCCGAAATAAACCGCGTCCAAGTCCGCTGAAGAATCATCGCCGCGCAAATCAATTTCTACGTCCGCTGAATAATCGCCACGCCCTAAATCCGCCGTGATAAATTCCACCCGCGCAGATTTCCCAACCAAAATTTTTATCCGCCGCGCTATATTTCCTTCTGCAAGGTTTATCTCTGAAATTTTTTGCGTCTCGCCGTCGCCGACTTCGATAATTTTTTCTTCGACCTGCGCGGAAGTCTTTAGCTCATTGACGCCCAGCCACCGCCACGACTTTAGCGGCATTTCTCCCAAAATTTTTTCGTCCATATGCTCACCTCGTTTGAAAATATTTTACACATAGACAAAAAAAAATGCAACGTGACGTTGCATCCAGCGGACGCGATTGACCGTTTAACTATTCGGGCATTATCGCCGCGTTCATACGCTCCACTGCGTTTCGCTAGCCTACTTTTGAAAAGTAGCAAACAGCGGACGCGGTCAACCGTTTAACTTATCGGACTTTTTCGCCGCGTTCATACGCTCCACTGCGTTTCGCTAGTTTCGCTTAAAATTTTAGAACGCAGGAACAATCGCGCCCTTGTATTTGTCTTCAATAAATTTCTTAACCTTGTCAGATTTAATCGTCGTTAAAAGTTTTTTAATGTCGTCGCGATTCTCGTCGCCGTCGCGCACCGCAATTATATTCACATACGGCGAATCCTTATCTTCAATGAACAGTGCGTCTTTCATGGGGTTGAGGTCGGCATTAAGCGCAAAGTTGGTGTTGATAATCGAAATGTCCACGTCTTCAAGCGTGCGCGGAAGTTGCGCTGCTTCGACTTCCTGAATATTCAAGTTCTTAGTATTCTCGGCAATGTCTTGCAATGTAGCTTCTGCGCCGCTGCCGTCCTTGAGCTTGAGAAGATTAGCTTTTTGCAGGAGAAGCAGAGCGCGTCCGCCGTTAGTCGGGTCGTTGGGGATTGAAACCGTTGCGCCGTCGGCAAGTTCTTTCAAGTCCTTAATCTTGCTAGAATAAATGCCCATTGGCTCAACGTGCACGCCGCCCGCGTTTTTCAACTTCATATCTTTATGCTCGGCGATGAAGTCGTTAAGATACGGTTCGTGCTGGAAAAAGTTCGCGTCAAGTTCCTTGTCATTAAGCGCGATATTTGGTTGCACATAGTCATTGAACTCGATAATTTCAAGATTGATTCCCTGCTCCTTGAGGTCGGGCTTAATCTGCTCCAAAATTTCAGAGTGCGGAGCAGGCGTCGCGCCGATTTTTAATGTCGTCTCGGCTCCTGCCGCAGGTTTTTCAGCCGGTTTATCGCCGCCGCCGCAACCCGTCATAAATAGCGACATCGCCAACGTTACCGCCGCTAATAATTTCCACTTCATAAATATTGCCTCCTTATAATTTCTGCGCCGCATTATATCAAACCTAAAATTTTTGTCCATAAGAATTTTATTGGTTGCCAAAGTCTTAATCCTGAATTAAAATCTTTAGAAAACATTCGGAGGAATTAAAATGACGAACATAGAGAAACTAGCCGAAATTTTATCGCAAAGTGCAAGCGCGGTATTTTTCGGCGGCGCGGGCATGTCTACTGAATCTGGGATACCGGATTTTCGGAGCGCGACGGGCATTTATAATCAGAAACTCAATCAAACTTTTTCGCCGGAGGAAATGGCGTCGCATAAATTTTTTGTAACTCATCCTGAAGAATTTTTCGCCTTCTACCGCGAACGCTTTGTTTATCTCGACGCTAAACCCAATGCCGGACACATTGCGCTTGCCGATTTAGAGCGGCGCGGAATTTTAAGCGCAGTCGTCACGCAAAATATTGACGGACTTCATCAAATCGCCGGCTCAAAGGTCGTTTATGAACTGCACGGCTCGATTAGGCGCAGTTATTGCGTCAAGTGCGGCGCGAAGTACGACGTTAATTTTATAATGAACAACAAGCCGATTCCACATTGCGAAAAATGCGGCGGAATTGTTAAGCCTGACGTTGTGCTTTACGGCGAAGGTCTCGACGATTATACTGTTTCCAATTCAATTCGCGCCATTGCCGACGCCGATACGCTGATTGTTGGCGGCACAAGTTTAATCGTCTATCCTGCGGCGGGGCTGATTGATTATTTTCGCGGGCGGCATTTAGTTTTGATAAATAAAACTGCAACGCACGCCGACGCCGACGCTGAACTTGTTATCCGCGAGCCAATCGGCGAAACTTTATCTAAAGCCGTCGCGCTGTTGAAGTAAGGAGATATTTCTTTGACATTTTTTCAATTCATAAATCAAACGCTGAATTCATCGCGTTCGCTGATAATATTTGTGATTTTTGCGGGATTTTTTTTCATGCGAACGACGCTTTTGCCGCTAAGTCACGACGATTACGCCTATGCATTTATCTGGGACGGCGCGAACGGCGGCAATTTGGAGCAAATGGAATTCGGCACGGAGGAAATTGAAACTCGCAAGCGTGTAGAATCCATGAATGATATTTTTCAATCAATGGAATCGCATTATTTTACATGGGGCGGGAGAATTTTCGCGCACGGACTCGCACAATTTTTTATTTGGCTGGGCAAACCGGTTTTCGACGTGGCGAACACGATAATTTTTATCTTTTTAGTGCTGACGATAATAAATTTGTCCAATACGTGGCTAAAAATTTCGCGGCAAGCGTTGATATGGATTTTTTTAAGCTTATTTTTATTCTCGGCGGCGTCGCTGATGAGTTTATTTTGGCTAACAGGCGCGTGCAATTATATGTGGATGTCATTTTTCCAATTATTTTTCTTGACGCCGTATGTAAAAGCGTTGCGGTCGGGCGAAGCGGGCAATTCGATATTAAATTTCTTGCTAATGATTTTATTAGGGCTAATGGCGGGCTGGTCGAATGAGGCGGGCGCATTAGCGACGGTTTTTTTAACGGTTTTTTTAGTAGGAATGTGCAAAGCGCGTGGAGTTTTTCGCGTATGGATGATAGCGGGGCTAATTTCGCTGATAATTGGCTGTGCATTCATGATTTTTGCGCCAGGAAACTTTGCGCGATTAGAATTTGCGCATCCACATTTCCAATATACATTAGAAATTTTCTTTGAGCACTTGACGGAAGGTTTTGACAGAGTAATAGCGGCGGATTTTCTAGCATTAATCCCGCTGTTTATATATTTTTTGCGGCGGAAGGAAGGAAATTTAACGACAGCGGAAATTTTAATGTTAGCGTTCACAGTTGCGGGCTTGTTAGTTCCAACGGCAATGCTTTTTTCGCCGGAATTTAATTTGCGGGTGTCGGTGCCGTCGCTAGCGTTTATATTAGTGGCTTCGACGAGCGCGATTTTAGAATGGGAGCGACAACATCTAAAAATTTCGCTTAAATTGCCGGAAAAAATTCAGCGCGGAGTCTCATTAACCTTAACGACCGTGCTGGTTTCATATTTTTTAACATTTATTTACGTGGACATATCAATTTTCAATGCGGCGCGGCGACAAGTGCGATATATTGAACGAAATATGGAACTTGACCCAATTCCGATGCCGCCGTTGCCAATTCGCCACCGCTTTGAAAAAATTCACGGCGACCGGAGCGCAGTACCTTATCTAAAACACTTCGCGGGCATTATCGATAATCCGAAATTCTGTTTGAACATGTTAGTTGCGCAATATTACGGCGTTAAGCGCGTAATCGCGGCTGATGAATAAATTTTAGGAGGTTTAAATATGGCTGATTGTATTTTTTGCAAGATAGCGGCTGGGGAAATTCCTTCGCAAAAGGTTTACGAGGACGAAAGCGTCATTGCGTTCAAAGATTTATCGCCGAAAGCCCCCGTGCACGTGCTGATTATCCCGAAAAAGCATATTAAGAGCGTCGCGCACTTTCAAGCGGAAGATAAAGAACTTGCCGCGCACATTTTCGTTGACGTGGTGCCGAAACTCGCTAGCGAATTGGGAATTGCTGAAAGTGGCTTTCGCGTTGTCATGAATACTGGCGACGACGGCGGGCAAACGGTTCATCATTTGCACGTTCACTTACTCGGCGGCAGAAAAATGACTTGGCCACCCGGTTGACAGAAAAATTTTCGTTACGAAAAAATCGCCCGCCACTTTCGACGAGCGATTTTTGTTTTCGAGTTTAATATTATAAGACGATATGAGCCATAACAAAGCCGACGCAACAACCGCTAATGACGCCGATTAAGCCAGGAATCATGAACGAATGATTCAAAATGTATTTGCCAATGCGCGTCGTGCCCGAACGGTCAAAACCAATGCAAGCAAGGTCGGAAGGATAAGTCGGAAGGAAGAAATAACCGTAGCACGCGCTGATAAAGGACATAATTATAACAGGGTCCATGCCGACGCTTAAAGCCATTGGGAAGACGATAGCGATAGCGGCGGCTTGCGAGTTGACGAGCTTAGAAGTCAAGAAAGCGATAATCGCGAACGCCCAAGGATATTCGGCGACCGCATTGCCTAAAAATGATTTTAAAAAGTCCATATGCGAGGCAAAACAAGTATTAGCCATCCATGCGACGCCGTAAACCGAAACGAGCGCGACGATACCGGATTTAAAAACTTGACTGTTGCCAACATCTTTAGCTTTGACTTTGCAAACGAACAAAATAATCGCGGCGACGAGCAACATAACCATTTGGATAACGGCAGTCATAGAAATTGGTTTCAAATCGCCTTTAGCGTTGGGGAAATGCGGCAAGAGGTCGGGGAAATTGCCAAGACAAGCGATAACGATAATTCCGCAGAAGAAAATATACATTGAGTGATAAAAACTCGGCGGCAATTCCTTATCAAGCAAAGATTCGCTGTCACCGTAGACATAATCGCGGTTAGTTGGGTCTTTGATAAATTCTTGGAAGCGTTCATCTTTGTCAAGGTCTTTACCACGGCGATAACTCCACAGAGCCGCGCAGAGGACGCCAATACCGGTTGCGGGCATAGCGACAGCCAAAATTTGAAGCACGGAATAGTTATAACCCGCCGTAGCCATGAAGCCGACGATTGAGACGATTGCGACTGAAACTGGCGAAGCGCAAATACCCATTTGCGACGCGACTGACGCCACCGCCATAGGGCGTTCAGGGCGAATATTCTGCTTAATCGCAATGTCGTAAATAATCGGGAACATCGTATAAACGACGTGCCCAGTGCCGCATAAAACCGTTAAAAACCACGTTGTCAGCGGCGCGAGAATTGTGACGTGCTTTGGATTGTTGCGCAGGAATTTTTCGGCGTACTTTAACATGACGGTTAAGCCGCCTGACGTTTGCAGAAAACCCGCGCAGGTGACGACCGCCAAAATTGTCAACATAACGTCGATAGGCGGCGTGCCGGGCTTGTAGCCGAATACAAATGTATAAATTACAAGACCAATACCGCTTATAACGGCAAGCCCTATTCCGCCGTGTCTGACGCCGACAATCAAACAGCACAATAACACTAGGAAAGCTAAAAACATTTCCATAAAAGGTTCACCTCTCCTGAAAAATTTTTTTGAATAATATCGCCAAAAATATTCGTTGCTTTTTGGGTATTTCCTGCAACATAGGACGCATTTATATAAAAATAAAAAGCCCCGCGCTTGCGAGACCGCCAAAGGTTTTATTTTTTAGGAATCATTTCTGTATAATGTTCAATTTTATAGTTGAGCAATTCAATAGTTGAACGCAAATGTTCGGCTTGCGCGAGAAGTTTTTTACGCTGTTCAAGCAGAATATTTTTGCGCCGTTCCAATCCGGTGTTGGCTTGGACAAGCGCGACGTATTCGATAAGCGGTTCAATCTGAACGCCGGCGTTCCTCATGCACTTGACCAGATAAACCCAACCGCAAGATTTTTCGTCGTAATCGCGAATGCCGTTCTTTTTGCGCGGCACAGGCGGAATCAAGCCGATTCGCTCGTAATATCTCAAGGTGTCCGTAGTTATGCCGTATTTTTCGCTGACTTCGCCAATCGTCATACTTATCCCCCCGAAAAAATTTTCTGCAACGATTTTAACAGCTAAAGTCAACTTTAAGTCAAGGTAAAAAATTTTGTGTTATAATCAGCTAAAAAACTAAGGAGAAATTTTTATGCAGATAAAAGGCACGTTGATGTTATTAGGCGCGGCGTTTTTTTGGGGCACGACATTTGTAGCGCAACTTGAAGGCATGGACGGACTTGGACCTTTCTCATACGCGGCGGCGAGATATTTAACGGGCTTTTTATCGTTGCTTGCGATTTTAATTTACACGCGGCGAAGTCGGGCTAAGGAACGGCGGCAGAAAAATTATCAGCGTGGCTTTTTAATCGGCTTGTTAATCGGCGTGGTGTTGTTCGTCGCAAGTTCAATGCAACAAGTCGCTTTGCAATATTCGACGGCGGGCAAAGCGGCGTTCATTATGTGCCTTTATATAGTGTTCGTCCCGCTCGGCGCGAAATTTTTAGGGAAAATAATTCGGCGGGAAAATTGGTTAGGTGCGGGGCTTGCGATAGTCGGCTTGTACTTGTTGGCAATCGGCGAAGGCTTTTCAATTCAATTCGGCGACGCGATACTTTTTATCAGTGCATTTATCTGGACGGCGCAAATTTTATTGATTGACCGATTCGCCAGCAAAGTCGATTTAATTGAACTGTCAACCGCGCAGATTTTTATCGTAATGGTATTGAGCTTCGCGGCAATGTTCGCGCTTGAAACTCCGCGCTTGTCGGCAATGTTTAACGCATGGTTCGCGATATTTTATGGCGGCGTCATGAGCGCGGGCGTTGCATTCACCCTGCAAAATTACGGGCAACGATACGCAGAGCCGGCGACCGCGGCAATCTTGATGAGTTTCGAGGCAATTTTTGGAGCGTTGGCGGGTTGGTTCTTCCTAAATGAAGTCATGACTTCGCGAGAAATTTTCGGGTGCGTGTTAATGCTTTTAGGAATGTTGGCGACGCAATGGACGCTGATTAAAAAATCGCTTTGAAGGAAATTAAATCTGTGTGTCGAAACTAGCGAAGTGCAACGTAGCGTACGAACGCGGCGATTGCGTTAAAAATTATCGTAACGTCTGGCGCGTCCGCTGTTTGCTACTTTTTAAAAGTAGGAAAGGAAAGAAAGTTATGGGGGCTAATGATGCGGCAATCCAGGAGGCGTTGAATAAACTTCGCCTTAACAGAGATAAACAAAAGGCGGCTGACAACGCGGCGATTAAAAAAGCCCTTGTCACAATAAAAGTCTTCGGCGTTGGCGGCGGCGGCAATAGCGTCTTGAAACGAATTGCCGAGAGCGATTTTTTGGAAATTGATTTGGTCGCGGTCAATACTGATTCGCACGTGCGAGGCTTTTCCAATTCGGGTAAAATCCGTTCCGTGCAAATCGGCGAAAGTGTGACTAAGGGACGCGGCACCGGCGGCAGGGTTGAACTCGGCGAACTTGCCGCGAAAAATGATTCCAAACGACTTAAAGAAATGATGCTCGGCGCGGATATGATTTTCATAACAGCGGGCATGGGCGGCGGCACGGGAACTGGTGCGGCTCCGGTTGTCGCTCGACTTGCTAAGGAATTGGGCATGTTGACTGTTGGCGTTGTCACTTTGCCATTTAGTTTCGAGGGCAGGCGCAAACAACGTATTGCTAATGAAGGAATTGTTCGTATGCAATCGTATATGGACGCGCTGATTGTCGTTAAAAATGATAACCTAATGAAGCTCCCCGAAAATAAAGATTTAAACATAGTAACTGCTTTCAACGCGGCGGATTCTGTCCTGCGTCAGGCAATTCGTTGCGTTGCTGAGTTAATTTTGACGACCGGCGTTATTAACGTTGACTTCGCCGACATGACAACAATTTTCCGCCAAAGTGAATCAAGCGACGCGCTCCTTGGAATTGGGCGCAGTAATATCAGCGCGGTGCAAGCCGTCAAAGAGGCGATTCATAGCCCGTTGATTGATAAGTCGCTGAAGGGTGCACGCGGAATTATTATGAATATAACCGGCGACGAAACGCTCCCGATTCACGACGTGAACGCCGCCGCAAGCTACATTTTCAACCAGACTGAAGACGACGTGAATATTATTTTGGGCACGGTCATTGATAAGAGTATGAACGGCATGATTCAAGCGACGATTATCGCAACGGATTTTGCCGACAGTCTCGCGCTGAAGTCGCCGACGATTGATGTTCCAAAGTCAAGCGTCACGGTGTCGAAGGGCTTTAATCTCGACGCGCCGAAGCCGCCGGAGTCGCAAGAAAATAAATTCCAAATTCCGTCATTCATTTTCAGACAGCGGGACGATAACAATGGAAAATAGATTTCAGCGTTTGGAACTTCTAATCGGAGAAGAAAATTTAGCAAAGTTAAACGAGTCGACGGTCGCCGTATTCGGAGTGGGCGGAGTCGGCTCGTTTACTGTTGAGGCTCTAGCGCGGTCGGGCGTCGGGCATTTGGTTTTAATCGACAAGGACAATATCGACGTGACGAATATTAATCGGCAAATTCACGCGCTAACATCAACGGTCGGGCGTTCAAAAGTCGAAGTCATGCGCGAACGTATCCTTGATATAAATCCTTCCGCGCAAGTCGAAGCGATTCAGAAATTTTTATTGCCGTCCGAATCTGTCGAGGATTTTTTTATTTGCCGATATGATTACGTGGTCGACGCGATTGACAATATCACCGCGAAAATTTTTCTGGTTGAAGAGTGCCAGCGGCGTGGGATAAAAATTATTTCGAGTATGGGCGCGGGCAATAAGCTTGACGCGACGCGCTTTAAGGTCGCCGATATTTTTCAGACGACAGTTGACCCCGTTGCAAAAGTTTTGCGTAAAAGATTAAGAGATAAGGAGATTAAGAGATTAAAAGTCGTTTACTCGGACGAAACGCCGCGCCCCGTCAAAGATTTTATCGGCAGTACAGCTTTTGTGCCGTCGGTCGCGGGCTTGATTATTGCTGGCGAAGTCATCAAGGATTTAATCATTTTATAAACTGGTCAATGGCTTTGTTAAGGCGTTCAATCTCGGCGGTGTCGCCGGTCTTTACCGCGTCAACAATGCAATGCTCAATGTGGTCTTTCAAAATGATTCGCCCAACAGCTTTAATGGCGGCGTCGACGGCGGACAGCTGAATCAAAACTTCGGAGCAGTCGCGCCCGTCCTCAATCATTCTTTTTGTCGATTCAAGGTGCCCGATAAGTCGCGCCATGCGATTTAAAACCGCTTTAGTTTGCGTGTGCGTGTGGCTGTGGCGAATTATCGTGCCGTCTTCTAAAATGTGTTCGTGTTCGTGCATAAATTATCCTCCGAAAGTAACTTGACGGCGTAAAAGAAATTTGCTACAGTTGCGCCGAGGTGATTTGTATGGCAAAACCAAACATTGCCGGCAAGCTGAAAAATTTGGCTCGCGAATTGAAGGACGAAAAAAATTCTGGCGGCGTCAAAAAACTCGGCGACGCTGTGAAAAATGCCGAAGCTAAGAAAAAACCACTTAACGACGAAAAAGTTTCGGGGCGTAAAGATTGAACCAAAAGAGCGGTCTCAAAAATCGAGACTGCTTTTTTGATTCAGACGTTGAAGCGGAAATAAGTAACGTCGCCGTCCTGCATGATATAATCTTTTCCCTCAAGGCGCACAAGTCCTTTGTCGCGGGCGGCAGTGATTGAACCAAGTTTAATCAAGTCGTCGTAGTTGACAATCTCCGCCCGAATAAAGCCGCGTTCAATGTCGCTGTGAATTTTGCCCGCCGCCTTGACTGCCGCTGTGCCTTTCTTAATCGTCCAAGCGCGGCACTCATCAGCCCCCGCCGTCAAAAAAGTCATCAAACCCAACAAGTCAAATGCCGCATGAATCAATCTATCTAAGCCTGAACTGTCTAAGCCTAAATCCGCTAAAAATTCTTTAGCTTCGTCGGCGTCGAGCTCTGCAATTTCTGATTCAACCTTCGCGCAGATAACCACGACTTGCGCACCTTCCGACGCGGCAAGCTCCCGAACTTTTTTGACGTGAATATTTTCTTCTAGCAATTCATCTTCGGCGACGTTGGCAATATAAAGCGTGGGCTTCAGCGTCAATAAATTTGCGTCGCGAATTATAAAAAGTTCGTCGTCGCTTAAATTCAAATTCCGCGCAGGTTTCGCCTCGTCGAGAGAATTTTTGACGCGCTCCAAAATTTCAGCCTCAAGCTTAGCCTCTTTGCTCCCCGACTTCAAAAGCTTAGCGACCTTCGCAAGCCGCTTTTCCACAATGTCCAAATCAGCAAGGCAAAGTTCGGTTTGAATGGTATCAATGTCGCGCAAAGGGTCAATCGTGTCGGCAACGTGCGTAATATTTTCGTCTTCAAAACAGCGCACGACGTGGGCAATAGCGTCAACTTGTCGAATGTGCTCAAGGAATTTATTGCCAAGCCCTTCGCCCTTCGACGCGCCCTTGACAAGCCCCGCAATGTCAACAAAACGAACGCTCGCGGGCGTCGTCTTCTTCGAGTTGTAAAGTTTCGTCAGAACCTCAAGGCGACTATCTGGCACGGCTACAACGCCAACATTCGGTTCAATCGTGCAGAAAGGATAATTCGCCGCCTCTGCGCCCGCCTTTGTTATCGCATTAAAAAGCGTCGACTTGCCCACGTTCGGCAGACCGACGATACCAACTTCAAGACTGCTCATGAAATTTCCTCCAAAGATTTTTCTTGAAGTCTAAGGCAGGAAATTTTTTCTGTCAAGGCGAATACCCCGATAAAAACTTATCTAAGGAGAAAATTTATGGCACGACAAAAAGTTTCCTCTAAAGTCCGCAATTCGTCTGCTCCCGTTCGCTTACCTTGTCCGGCTATCTCGGTAATCATTCCCATGTACAATGTCGAAAAATATATTGGCGAATGTCTCGACAGCCTCTTGGAACAAACTTTCCAAGATTTTGAAGTAATCGTCGTTGATGACTGCTCAACGGATAATTCCATTGCGCTTGCTGAAAATTATACTAAGAAATTTAACGGGCGGCTCAAAGTCACGAAGATGAAAAAGAATACGGGCGGCGGCGGAATTCCACGGGATAAAGGCATATCAATTTCACGCGGCGAATATGTTTTCTTTCTTGATGCCGACGACACCATTACGCAAACTGCGCTTAAAGAACTTTATTCCCTTGCGAAAAATTTTGACGCGGACGTTGTACACTGCGAAAAGTATTACCAAATTCCCGACGCGCAATGGAATAATCGCGAATTAAGGAAACAGCTTAAGCCCCACAGCTACAAAAGAGATAATTTTATAACTGAACCTGTTCTGATAACGAATAATATTTTAGAACGCATTACATTGCTTAGCGAAGCGAAAATAATTTGGAATGCTGGCGGGAAATTTATTCGGCGCGACTTCATTAACGAGAGCGAACTTAAATTTTGCAACGCCGTGCACGAAGATTTAGCCTATACCATGTGCACGATTTGTTCGGCAAAAAATTATCTGGTTGTCCCGAATGTTTTTTACTATTATCGTTTGCATGAAGGCTCGATAATAAATCCGCAATTAGATTTGCCGCAATATATTCACAGGCAAATTGTATCGCTAAAAATCGGTATAAAATATCTTGACGACTTTTTTAGCGACTATGAAATTTTTTCGCAACGTCCGGATTTGAAATACATTATGTTCGATATGTTTACCAAAGAAGTTTTAGGGCGCATGTATTCCATTTACGAGAAATTTCCCGCGCCTAATCTTGATGAACTTTTCCGAAAAGAATTTGACGGAGAAAATATCGCTCTGAACACCTACTCTTTAAACAAAATGATTTTTCAAGAACTGCGGATTGCGCAAATGCAGAATCAGTTCAATCAGTTTGCCGCGCAAGCTCAACAGCGAATTGCACAGCTTGAAAACGAATTGAATAACCGTATCAGATAAAAAAATCCCCGTCGAGTTGGCGGGGTATTTTTTATTTGTATGCTAACATGCTTTTGACGGGATTGAAAGATTTTCTGTGAAGCGGGCAAGGTTTAAGTTTTTCAATGGCGGCGATATGTTCTCTGGTGCCGTAGCCGCGATTATGTTCAAAGCCGTATCCGGGATAAATTTTAGCCCACTCATCAGCGAGCCGGTCGCGAGTAACTTTGGCGATAATCGAGGCGGCAGCAATGGAAGCTGATAAGGCGTCGCCGTGAACAATCGAGCGCGATTTAATTTCTCCGAACTCAACTTTCATAGCGTCAGTTAAAACGAAGTCTGGCTGAATGTCAAGCCCTTCAACGGCGCGTTTCATGCCCTCCAGAGTCGCTTGATAAATATTTTTATCGTCAATCTCTTCAATGTCGACGCTAACGACGTTCCAACTTATCGCCGCCGAAATAATTTCGTCGTAGAGAACTTCGCGGACTTTAGCGGAAAGTTTTTTGGAATCATCAAGCCGTTCAAGGTATAAATTTTCTGGAAGGATAACCGCCGCAACCATGACCGGACCGACAAGCGAACCGCGCCCCGCTTCGTCAACGCCCGCTATCAATTCAAAGCCCTCTGCGCGGGCTTGCGCTTCATACTTGTAAAGTTTTTCGACACGCGCTCTGTCCAAATCAGCTGAAAATTTTTTCATAAGCAAACCTCATTTCGACGCCCGATAAATTAGCACGAACCCTGACAACAATCCGATTATATTCGGTATCCAAACGGCGTACATTGGCGCGATTGCTCCGGAACGACCGATTGCATTTGCTAAAGTCATAATTGCATAGTACAAGAAAATTATCACGACGCTAAGCGCAAAGCCCACTGATGACGGCGTGCGCGTCGGCTGAAGTCCAAGCGGTACCCCGATTAACGCGAAGATTAAGCTTGCCATTGGAACCGTCACGCGCTGATAAAGTTCCGTCTCCAATTTGTTTGTGTTGACGTATTGCGATTTCATGATTTCGATTTGCGCTTTAAGTTCGCTCATCGTCAATTCTTCGGGCTTTTTCTGTTCGCGAACGATTTGGCGCGGGCTTGCGTTGACCGGCAAAATTTGTTGGTCGAATTTCATTGTATGCGTGCGCTCTTCGTCCGATAAATCGTAAATCATGCCGTCATGCATAATCCATTTTTCGTTGCGCCACTCGGCATAAGAAGCGTTTTCGACGTGCGTAACTTTGCCATCTTCATTTAGAACTTGCATTGTCACGCCAGCTAAAATTTCTTCCTGCGCTTTGTATTCGCGAGCGTAAATCAATCGCTCCATGCGTTCGCCGGCAAATTCCTTAACGATAATGTGGTCTTGCGACTTCAGCTCCGTATTGCCTTGAATTTCGTAATAGACGACGTTGTTATAAGCGGTATTCGCCCACGGCACGACGTGTTCATTAAAAAGAATCGCGGTAATCGTGACTATCATACCTAAAAAAATCGCGGGCGCGGCAATTCGGCTGAAACTTATTCCGCAAGACTTCATCGCGGTAATTTCGCTTGAGCTAGACAGCCGCCCGAATGTCAGA
>Ga0247609_10004484_pt1 | contig 13879 bp, 21 predicted proteins | sample 172DNAGHGlowgp2_FD_193487 | JGI IMG/M metagenome (GOLD analysis project Ga0247609, IMG submission 193487) | Sheep rumen microbial communities from Palmerston North, Manawatu-Wanganui, New Zealand - 1728 DNA GHGlow gp2 | ecosystem: Host-associated > Mammals > Digestive system > Stomach > Rumen ...
AATTCGCTTCCTGCTTCTCCACCACCAAGTAACTTTCCATTTGATGCTCCAAAGATCGTAGCATCGTCAAGGATGTAAGGCTCATTCATAGCCTTCTTGTACCAATCAACAGAGATTCTCGGAATGCTCGGAGGATCAAGGCTGAATGATCCGCTAATCGAGAAATGCGGCATATCAAGATGCGGCAATGACCAATTAAAATCAAAGAAACTCTTGATCTTCTCAATGGCATTCTTTACTGTGGTTTTCACATTCTCGAAAATGCTGGTGAATTTATCCTTAATGCCATTCAAGCCATTGGTAGCCTTGTTCTTCAGATTGGTAAATCCATTGGTGAAAAATGTTGCTATCGATGTGAAGAATGAAGACACCTTATTCTTGAAATTTGTACCGATATTTCTTAACCATTCACCAAGATTTTTTCCCCACTCGAATGCCTTGTTATAGACATTTCCAAGATTTTCACTCACTACATTGAAGATGGATTTCAGTAATTCCCAAAGTGAATTGAGGATGGCTACAGCCAAAGCACCTATGAGATATAATACTGTCTCCAATACGGCAGGGAAATTATCAATCGTAGCCTGTACCAGATTGTTGATTATAACAGGGATTACAGACACCAAGTTAGGCAAGGCTAACACAAGACCATCAGCCAATGCCATGATTAACTGTAATGCACCTTGAATGAAGGCATCGAGATTTTCTGGTGCTGTCAATGTGGTGATAATCATTGTGATTACGGATACGATTGCAGGAATGGCAGAAGGCAATGCCTCGGTCAAACCATTCATCAAAATCATGAGTAATTCGAGACCTGTATTGAGGAGCAATTCGGCATTATCAATCAAAGCCTGTCCAATGGCAGAGATGATAATCATCGCTGATTCCAGAAGAGAAGGAAGGGCAATAATTATACCCTGCACTAATTCACTCAATACAGACGATCCTTCGCTCAACAGACGAGGAAGGTTAGATGAGATCGAAGTAATCAGAGATGTGATAATTCTTCCTCCGATCTGGAGTAGACGAGGCATGGCAGAATTGAGATTATCGATGAAATCGCTGATGCCTTTATCTATCATGCCAAGACCTTCGGAATCGTTACCGATCATTACCTCTGTGAGACCATCCATTACTGTAGTAATCGAAGGCAGAAATTCGGACATCATGTTATTCTTCAGACCTGTGAAGGATGTCTGTAAATCCTGTAATGAGTCTTGGAAATGTGCCGCATCCTTAACAGCCTCATCGGAGAGGACACCACCTAACTCATGTACCCTTTGCCTCATGGCTTCTGTGTCTTCCGCAGAAGTATTCAGCAATGCACCTAATTCTGTTGCTCCTCTACCAAGTAACTGTCCTGCGAGATATGTTCTCTCTGTAGTCGATTCAACATTCTGGAGACCTTCAATGGTAGCCGCAAAGATTTCCTCTTGGCTCATGTTGGCTAACTCTTCCTGTGTGAGACCAATTCTTTCAAATGCATCGTTACCTGTCTCAACAGCAGAAGCCAATGTTCTCATGCCTGTTCTCAAGGAATCTATGGATGCTCCGCTATGCTGTAAAATTGCATCCCATTCCATGTATTTTTCAGCAGAAATTCCCATCTGCTGTGAAGCCTTATCAATGTGGTCTCCGTACTGTGCGACAGAAGTAATTCCATTGGCAAATGCTGTACCTACACCAACCATTGCCGCACCTGTTGCCGCTAATGCCGCACCAGCAACCTTTGCTCCTGCACCTACTACTGTACCAAGTTTCTGACCGAAGGAAGAGCCTCTGGTTTCTGCTCCTTCAAGACCTTCATCATAGGCTGTTGTATCCAAACCTAATGTTGCGAATAATTCAAATACATTCATTCTTTCTTCCTCCGAATTTTATCGAAGCGAGACATATGCTCTTCCATAGTTTCCTGTGGCTTCTGTGGCTTCGGATTTACCATATCTGCATATCTCGGAATATCCGCTTCGCCTTTCGTCAATACTGAAGTATAAAAAGCGAGAGAATCAGAGACATAGTTTCGGTATGCCTCTTCCTTCTCTCGCTCCATGCTTTTAGCAAGTAAATATCTGATAAAAGGCTTTACTTCCCTTTTGCCTCTGTAATCTCCGTAACAGGAGTAGAAGAGGCAGACGATGTTACTTGATTCTGCTCCTGCGAATGAAAAAGGCTCTGTACCTCTGGATCATTGATGAGATCAACAACCTGCATCGGTAATGTCAAGAGAGTAATTTTAGGCTCATACTCTTCTACAGATTCGCCTTCAAGCCTTGCAAGAATCTGGATGATCTCCTTCTTGTGATTCTTGATGATAGGCTTGACATATGTGAGAGCAGGTGTACCCTGCTTCCCAGCAAGATCACGAATCTCCTTATCAGCCAAGATCAATGATAAAGGCTCAATGATATCAGCCAATACATCTAATGCTTCTTCGCCTCTGTAATCAGATAGTTTCATAGATTATCCTTCTCCGTTTTCTTCTGCTTATGGCTCGCCAAGATAGAATTCCGCAGGGATTACATCCTGTGCCGCCATGCTTACATGACCTGTGAGAGTGATAGAGATATTACCCTTGCCCTTATCGGATGTCTTGATGGAGAATCCATCTGTAGAAAGAGCATTGGAAATCTTAACAGCAATGTAGCCGTCATTGGAAAGATCACCAATCCACCAGATTGTCTTGAAATCTGTAGTCTTGAGATCGGCACGAGGTTTAATTGCTCCTGTTGTAGCATCCTTATCTGCCGCACCAAGCATATAGAGAAGCAAATTCTCATTGATGTTTAATGCTGTTGTAGAGATAGAAACCTCGGTTTCCGTGATTCTCTTCAATTCCATTGTATTCTTCGGACAATTATCGATATCCTCTCCGAAATCCTCATATGAAGGCTTTACATTGACTGTGATACCGCCTGTTGTTGCCGTGAGCATATCTTCATCATCGAATGTGCCGTGTTCAACATCGAAATCCTTAACAAGAATTCCTGCATTGATCTGCAATTCGTCAAATGTTGACTGTGGAATCTTTGTAAATTTCATTTACATCTTCCTCCTATTTAGTATTCTGTGAAGAATTCAACTCCCAGATTGAGAATGACTCTTCGTATATTCATGTCTTCGCTCTCCATCTGATGTTGCATAAAGGGAGAGCCTTTGGTGATAAACATTCGACCATTATCAAGTTTAATGGTGTTCATCTTCTGGATTCTTTCAGAGATAACATTGGCTAACTCATCTACTCGCTTCCATGATGTAGACCTGTCATAGATTGATGCCATAGGAAATACAGGATGACCAAGATCATCTACGATAACCTGATACGCAATATATGGATATTTGGCTTCTGCTACACCAGCATCGATAAGACTCTGAATGGTCTCATCATCTGGCATAGAATTCTCTTCCCATGCCAATACCCCAAATCCGCTCCAGAATTCGCTGTAAGCCTGTTCCTTATTCATCTTGAGTAATTTCCCATTCTTCTGCTTCAACCGCTCTTAAATCTAATCCTGCGGCTTTAGGAGTACGATTGTCATCGCCATCGGATGTTACTCGGAAATATTTTCCGTCTCTATCTCTCTTCACGATGTCATTGTAACGCAGGATTACCGATCTCTTGGTGAGTAAAGTAAACCTGTTATCTGTTCCCTGCATAGCCGCTACACGAGCCTCTGTGGATGTGTTGAATGAATAGGCTACAAGAATCTCTGCTCCTTCGACATACTTGGTGATTACTCCACCATAGCCATCGGGAGTAGTAGTCTTATCAATGATGTAGGATTTCTCCATTGCATCCTTTACGAGACTCATCTTGCACCTCTCAACTTCCTATACTTGTTAAGCCTTCCTCCGAAGACATCCTGCCATGTGATATTGCTACCAGAATTGGCATTACCGCTTCCGCTCTTGGAATACGAATATCCTGCAAAGGATTCGGAAGTGAATGGAGACATCGCATCGGAATCTGCTCCACCATACTTTGTCTGCCATTCCTTTATGTCGGAGGCAATGGCGATAACTGTAGCAGGTACAGCCATCGCCCATATGCTTCCTTCAAATTCTTCATCCTTCAAATCCGTAGCAGGATAGATGTGGACACCATCATTGAATGTTGATCCGATTATGCGGAAATACTGTCCATCCTTCAGACCGACAGCATCAATAGCACCATCGGAAATTGTGAAGTTTCCAGATATCTTCTTCTCCCAAAAATAGTTATTGAGATATTCGCAAATCTCGGTCAATATCAATTCCATGATTAGCCTTCTCCGCCTTCGCCGCCTTCATCTTCTTCTGCAATCGTACCTACGATAACACCAGCAGGAATCTCTGCGAAGAGATCAATACCAGAAACGGCAACTGTCTCTTCCTGCATTCTCTGATAGTTAGCATCCTCATGGATACCTACGAGACCTGTCTCTGCATCTGTTGTGAATGAGAATGCTTCGCCAAGACCATTTGCCTCATTTACATCGATGTAGTAGAGGACAATATTCTGTGATGCTGTTGCATAGAATGTACCCTTTGTTACACGAGGAGTCATGATTACTGTACCGAGACCGAGGAAATTCTCTATATAGGAGAATCCGAATGATGTCTGTACGGAAATCTGTGCCTTACCGAGATAGTCAGCAACATCCTGCGGATTAAGGATGTATACAGGAGCAATGTCCTCATCCTCAAATGCTGTCTGGAGTTTACCCCAAGCATTAGCCAATGCCGCCTGTAAGCCAATACCTGTTGCTGTGCCTGTACCGCTTGCGAGATCGGTAATGAATGCACCTCTGATATCCTTCTGGATGTCAAGAATGAGTTTCTTATCTGTCTCGTTTACAGCCTGATCGTAACCGCCCTTGAGGATAGCCTCTGCTGTGGAAGCCTTTCTCCACTTCTTGAGTGTAGCCTCGCCTACGGCTGTCCATGTGGTAGCATACTGTGAAAGCGGAATGATCTCACCTTCGGGAACAGCACCACTTGCGAGTGTGCCTGTTACTGTGAGTTTCTTGAGAACTGTTCCTGCTGTTACAGGAATCTTTCTTGAGATGCCAAGCATCTTTACGAGAGAGTTTACATTCTCACCAAAGAGTGTTGCGAAATCCAACTCTCTAACCTTTGCCAGATTAGCCTTCTTGATTACATTAGTTTCTGCATCTGTTACTACATTAGGCATAATAATTTCTCCTTTTCAGAAATTTAGTTTGATTCTGAAAGACCTGATAACTGTGGGAACAAAGAAGAATTCTCCATCATAGCCTTCTGTCTTGCGACAGGATCAGATATCGCTCTAATCTGCTCCTTCGTCATTGTAGTCTTTCCTGTGTTTGTCGGAGGATTAGCCGAAGGTACACCTTCTGTGGATTTTGTTGCGATAAAATCGCTCCATTCCTCTTTCAGTTTTGCCTTCAACGTATCCTCGTCTTTGATTCCCTCTTCGGTCAATTCGATGCCGTTGATGTCGGATACCTTGATAACAGAATCGATTCTCTTATCGGGAATTCCGATATCCTTCAGTACATGACGGAATGCTGATTCTTTCTTGGCTGTTGTCTCCTTGTTGGATACATCTGCCTTGTAATCCTCATATTCCTTCTGTAAGGCTTCGTACTTCTCCTTGTAGGGATCATCCCCTTCCATCTTCTTCTCCGCTTCTGCGAGCCTCTTCTCGATGTCTGGGAGTCTTTCGGCATCTGCCTTGTACTTGTCTCTCTCTTCCTTCAGAGCATCAGTAACTTCGGTATGTGCCGCAATGATTTCGTCTACCTTATCTGCTTCAATGCCCAGAGCAGACAAGAATTTTCTGGTAAATGCCATGTTTCGAATCTCCTTTTCTTCGGTAAATTTTGCTTCATTTATTCGATTCTATTTTCATTATATACCACAAATGAAAATTCATTTCAACCAAATGAAAATGAAAATAAAAGGCAAAAGAAAGCGGATGCCACAAGGACATCCGCTTCCCATTCCCATAAAATCAAGGCATTGGGTAATAAAAGAACACCATTTAGATTATCACTCTTTCAATGCCGATTCAAGCATTTGTTTGTACTGTGCCTGATGTGCTGTTGCTCCAAACTGAATGAAATGCTTCGCAGGTACACCATGCGTATAATGCCAGACTCCATCTTTGTCTTGGAATGCCCACGGAGTCTGTCTTCCTTCTCCGCCTTCTGCATACTTACCTGTACCGAATTCATGATAGATCGCATACTCCACATTCGTACCGATATATACACATTGATTGGCTTCGTCTACAGCATGAGTAATGCTGTTCTTCAATGTTGATGTGTCAATCGTGCCTGTCATCGTCAGAACATTTGCCGCTGTAGATGCCGCATCCTCTCCAATGGCTTCAAGCCATCCGTATATCTTCTGCTTCAATTCGGCAGAAACCTCATCCTTGTGGCTGTCGAAATTAACCTTCATTACCTGTGCCATTGTCTTTCTCCTTGTAATCTGTCAACCTTACTTTTTCTGGAGTAGGAATCAACTCTCGTATCGGTCTCGGAGGCATTTCTTCCTGCTTCTTGGAATATGTATCAAGAGCATTCTTGATGGAATCCTTCTCCTGCATGGTTTCCCATGTCTGTGGGAAGTTATCCTTCATGAAACTCTCATACAATTCTTGGTCTTTGGAATGGTCGATTCCCTTTAACTGAAGAGACAATCTGCATCGGCAATTATATATCTCTTCTGGATCACCTTCTGGATCGGCAGGATAACGGAGAGGTTTATTGATGATGCCTACACCAAATAAGCCATTCTCATCTCGTACTGTACCATCCAATTCGAGATGACTCTCTCTTGTCCTGTTGTCATATGTGGCAGACCATACCTCATCCATCGGAATGCCCTGCTTCTTTAGATCATCTGCCGCTTCCGCTCTGCCCATGTTCTCCGCACCTGTCATCATTGTCCTTGCATTACGGACAGCCGCATTCCTATCCATGTCGGTAACTCGCTGTAATCGGTCTGCGATCTTCTCCATAGGCTCGCCCTGTATGATGCCCTGCGTGATCTCCCGATTCATCTTCTCGGTATTCCATTTCTTGTCGGCATCCATATCGACATCCTTGAGGAGATTCGGATTATCCTTGATTAGTTTCTGGACAGACCTCTCATTGTATATCTGGAATGTTCCCTGCGTGATACCTGCCTTGTCTGCCGCCTCAAAGCCAAGAGCCTGTGTGAAGTTATAACTCTGTGCTACTACCATCGGCATAGCACCATTCACCATAGCCATTGCCGCTACATCGGCATTCACAGCCATTGTGGACAGGGAATCAATGGTGGATTTGTACTTATCGCTTTGCACGATATGTCTGTTCCTCCATTGGCTATACTCTTCCTGCGTTACCTTCCCTGCTTCGACCTGTGCTTGCATATTGGCATCCTGCTTCTCAAAACCTTCCATGAAATCGGAAAGTTTACCTTGCATTTCTTTAGCCGCATCTGCATAAAGAGCAGATAGTTTGTCTTCTATCTGCTCCATATAACTGTCCATTTTATCGGACATATAATCCGAATTGTATTTAAGCCTCTTCGCCATTGTTAATTGCTGTGCCGCCTGTCATCCTCTGGACATCTATCCTTGCCTGTGAATCAAGAGCATCCTCGACCTTATCCTTGTCTCCCATGATAGTCATGATCTTCTCGGTTACATACTGGTCATCAAGGTAAAGAGCAGAATTGACGATGCTTGTGATCTCCTCTGTCTTATTGACGATGATAGACCTTGTGTATGTAGGCTCATCCTCAACACCTGCGACAACCAAGAGCCTCATGATGAAATCGGTAATCTCTGCTTCGAAGGCATCTAACTTCTCATTCAAAGGCTCATATGCCGCCTCTATCTGTGTAGCCGTTACCGCACCATTGGCAATGTCATATGTATTCAAAGCCATTGCATCTCTGTATAACTGTTTTTCAAGCCTCTCAAGGATAGCCTCTCTCGATGCGTAAGGCACATCTACTGTGGTCGGAGTAACTGTCTGGTCTCCATCTGTCTGTGCCGCATGGAGTTTCCTCATCTTGTCGAGAAACTGTACGAGATCGGCATCATCCATTCCTCCTGCATTGGTTATTGTCCAATATACCAGAGAGGCATCATCGACCTGATTGCAATATCCTGCGTTAATCAGATCGAAGGCATCAATGGTAGCCTTCAGAGGAAGTAACTCACTCTGCTTCCTCTCATTTGCCCAACAGGGAACAACAGGGAATGTCGGATAATTCCTGTACTCGTATATCTCGTCTCCGAAGGCTTCTGATGTCTGCTTCACTACGATATATGGTCTCTTTGGTGTTCGTACCATTCCTTCTGTATGATTCTTATCCCATTGATATTCGGAGAAACCATCCATCTCAAACATTGTCGCTCTCAATGGCTTCTGTCCATCGACCTGCCAAAATCGGACACCTGCCTTCAATGCTCCATCTTCCTCATCGTAGAGAGGAGCAAATTCGGTAATCTTGTATATCTCGACCTTGCCATTGTTGTAGAAACCAAAGCAGACACCACCGACCTGTGCATTCCTTCCTGCCTTGATTAACTTCCTGTCGAAATCATTTCCAAGAGCATTCTCTCCTACACCATTCTTCCATGTAACTCCGTTACCCAGAAGAGTAGAATTGGCTTGCATGACATCTCTGTAGAAGAATCTGGATGCAACCTTATGGTTAGCAGAGAAGTAATCGGGAACAGCATGTCCTGACGCATTGAAGAGAATCTTCTCATATCTCTTGATGGTGGTATTCTGTCCTGCAAAATAATTCTCCGCATCTATCGCCTGTCTATATTCGGGAGATGATTTATGCTCGTTGATTAACTGACGGATAAAAGCCATTCTTTCCATCTCGCTCTTATCGGCAACTTCAAGCCAATCTTGGTATGTCTTCATAGGTTATCCTCCTTCGAAAATCTTCCCATATGCACATTCTACCATATTTGTCAAATGTTCAATACCCAAATGAAGATGCAACACCATCATCCTTCCTCGGATGCAGGATACGGATCATACAGGCGAGAGAGTCTGGAGCATCGTCATGCTCGGCATACTCATTGTAGTCGAGAATCTGGTCGATGTACTCTTGGTCTGTTCCATGCACGAAGATGACATCCTTCCAATCAGCCTTGAGATGCGTAACGATCTTGATGTACTTATTCATCGTTTCGGCATAGGTGATAACTCGCTCTCCCTTCTCTCGTAGAGCCTTCGCCAGATATCCCTTATCGGCATTGGTCTCACAGTATATCTTCCCTGCCAAGAGTCTCTTCCTGTCTTCGATTATCTGGTCTTCAACCTCGTCTATAGCCTTCTGCCATAACCTTCCATAGACATAGTATTTGCCATTGTGCTTCTTGCAGATAGTAAAGGCTGTGTAGTCTTCGCCACCATATGCCGCATCAATGTGGCAGAAGTTAGCATTGAGGACATTGCTGATATCTGCTCCCACATTCGCATTCTCGAAGATGACATCCTCTGCCGCTATGTGTCTCAATTCGTAGTTAGCCGCAAAGAGAGACGGAGACATCGATTCTCTGATGCTCTCTATCTCTTCCTCCGATATCAAGCCTGTGTCCTTCCATGTGTAGATATGTGGCTCTGCCATGAGGATGGAAGCATCTTCCTTATGCCATGTGGTGAGAGTATTTACCATCTTGCCGCCTCGGTTAAGGACATTCCTCAACTCTTGGTAGATGATCTTCGTCTTCTCTCTTTCCGCTCTGGAGATTCGGTCTTTGACATTGATAATATCGTCATCGAAGATGATGTCGAAATGTCGACCTGTCAATGATCCTCCCAGAGATATCGCAACTAACTGTGAAGAGCCTTTTGCATCGGTAACAAGGTTGGTAGACAATTCCGTAGCATTGCTCACTACGAGTTTTAGGCTGATGCCGTATATCGAATTCACCAATACCTGTGTCTGTGGCGATTCTAGAATCTTCCTTACCTGTGAGATGATCTCCTTTACATCGTCATCGGTCTTCCTCATAAAGAGAATCCTCCTTGTCGGAAGGAGGATCATGATAATGGCTATGGCTATGGATACGCAGGTTGTCTTAAAAGAGCCTCTGTGAGCCTCTAATGTGTAGTCTGCCTTCCCTATGACCATTTCCCTTATCCACTTGTTATGAATCGCTACAAGTTTACTGAAGCCTAATAGATGGGCATACTTCACAGGTTTGTCTCGGAGGAATTCAACCGCTTGTCTTCGGGTTATCATCGTCTTCTCCTAATACCATCGATTCAACCTCGTTGATGGTGGTCTGGTCAACCTCTGCGAGCATGATCTTGTCCACAGGTTTCTGTCCTGCTGTATCACGGACAACCTCGTAGGCTTTGATGTCTCCTGCAAGAGCCTTCTTGAATACGGCAACAGAGATGGCTTCTGATCCAGACATCTTCTCTCCCTGCCTGTTCTCCCATTCTCTCTGAAGCAATTCATCAAGGCAATCTTTGAGTAATTTCTTCTGCCTTCTAACCTCTCCAGATTTCCTGCCTCCCTTTGCGGCATTTTTTCTCACTTCACTCTTACTTCGCTTGGTGGTAGGAATCAGATTGGCTTCCCTTTTCTTTTTTCCGTCAGGTGTCATCTGTCATACTCCATTCTGGCAATGCCCAATCAAGACCATGCTGGTCAATTATCATGCGGAAATCCTCGATGTCATGAGGATTAACGCTGTACTTTTCTGTGCCATCATCCTGTACTTCTATCTTCACATGAAGTAACTCGTGAAGAAGCAGGATGCGAATCTGTTTATCGGTAAATGCTACCACATTAGGCTCGTAGATAGTGATCGTGAAATCACACGGAATTGCCCATTTGTACTTTTCGGGAATCTTCTCGCATTCTCCGAATACTGTCTTCCCTTTGGATTTCTTCTCCTTATCGGAGGAGAGGAACATGATCGTAGCATCGCTCTGTCTGATGTCTGCCAAGCAAGGCTCATTCTGAATGATCTCATGAGCGATCTTGGCATACTCTTCGCTTATCTCTCTTATTTCAGCCATAGGCAATACCTCCTCTATCATAGATTATAACTTCGGATGTCTTCGATGACAATTTCTGTTCTCGGTTTCTCCTTGTCTACAAAGACTCTGCTTCCATCATGGGAATAGATGATGCTAAAGTTATCATCTGCGAGTATTCCGTAATGCACGAGGATGTCATCAATGGCTTCCAAGAGATTCGTGAGATCACATCTTCTTGCGGAATCTCTGTAGAAAAGGCATTTTACCTGTACAGGTTGGTCAATAGGCTTGGATAACTTCTTGAGAAACCATCCAGCATTCCTCTCGTATTGCTTGTACGCTTCGCTCTGTACTATCATTGGTGCTTTTGTCTTCGGATTCCTAATGATCTTCTGGTGATTCTTCTTGGTCTTCGGATTCAATGGAATCATCGCTTGGTATAGGATCATAAAATCTTCCTCTTCGGTCTATCGTAGTATAACTCTTTGAAATGTATCCATTCCCATGCTGTCTGGATCAGAAATAGCAAGAATCTCATCATGCGTATCCTATTGTTGTGCCGATGCTTTCCCAGAAATCGCCATGATTTCCATATCGGTAAATGATGCCATGTAAATCCTGCTCGTAGATGACGATCACAGCCTTGTATTTCCTGCGGAAGTAATCAAGGCTTACCTCATGTTCATACTCTCCGCATAGTACAAGATGCTTGCTCCTGCCTTTCTCCGTAATGATGTTGAATATGCCATCATAGAAGACGATCTTATCTCCATCTACTTGGTGTCCAAGCGATCCCCAAGCCTTTGAGCGATCTATCCTATCCTCCATCTCGTAGGAATCGGTAATATGGTCAATAGCCGCCTGTAGCCTTCTGTTTTTAGTCTTTGTCGGTTTATCTGGTCTGTTCTCCTTGAGAATAACCAATGCCTCTTCATCTGTCATTTGTTTTCCCTTCCATTTCTTCCAATGCCTTGATAGCAAGATCAAGAGCCTGTTTCATTCTTTTATCAAAATCAGAGAATAAATCGCCTTGATAAAAACTTCTCATTCGTTGAAATATCTCAATAGCCTCTTTGATTGTCATGGTTTGCTCTTTCTTGGTGGTATGTTCCACGTGGAACAATTTGTCAAAATCTTGTCAAAATCTTCATCTGTGATCTGGATGATCTCCTTGTGGATGCCTATCATCGAATTGTTTGCTCCACATCTGGCAAATTCAAAAATGGCTTCAATCTCTTCTCTGGTAGTATTAGGAATCAAGATGTTCATTATTGTTCCTCCTTCTTCCGAATAAAGAGAACATTTGCGAGATTTACCCAAACATCATTAAATGACAAATAATCTGTTCCTAATTTGTGCAAATCCATCTCGCCTTCGTAATCAATGCTCAAAACATGGTTATTCGTAAAAGTAATTTCAAGGTGTGTCATTCTTGTTCTCTTTCTAAAGAACATACAATTGCCATATTTATCACAACTCGACAAACTCGGAATATCACAATTAACATCTCCATCAATCCTATGATGATATCCGCAATCTCCTTCTCTCAATTCACAATCTTTGCATTCAGTATGTTTCATTCTTTACCGCCTCTCATATCTGCCCCACACTCAGGACAAAAGTTAGTAATATCGTCTTGATAGTGTCCACATTGATTGCACCTATAATCAGATATTTTCAAATCATCAAAATCTTGGTCTATCCACTCGCCTTGCTGTCTTTCTTCAAGAGCCTTGATAGCAAGGTCAAGACTTCTTTGAATGTCAGGAGACACAAAGCCGTAAATGTGGTTTAGGTTGGAGATTGCTTCTTTGTTCGTCATTTCTCTACTCATTCGTTTTCTCCTTTGGATTACAATGTGGGCATCTGGTGTAACTCACCTTCATGATCTGGTTATTGATGGTGTATGTTCCATTAGGATTCCATCCTTCGCCTTCCTCTTTCCTGATTAACTCTCTCCCACAGCCTTCGCATTTAATTATGGTTATCGTCTTGCTCATCTCTTCCTCCCATTGATGATCGAAATTATTACCAATGTCATGCAAATCATTGCCGTTATTATGATTGCTGTCATGTCCTTACCTCTCTTAATGCCTCTCTAACCGCTTCAGATTGATTCTCCTGCGTTTCTAACCATTCGATGATATCTTTATCATTTTCTTCATGGAGAAGCACAGAGAGCATTTTATGGCGATTCATGTACTTCTTCTGATATTGTCTCTGCTTCTCTGGATTCTTACTCATGATCCTTCGCCTCCGTATTCGGAAATTCCAACAAAGGAATCCTTTTATAGTCTGTAATCATCTTCAGACAATCCATGCACATATCGTTATATGGTAATCTTACGCCCTGTGTGTCTTCGTCTGTAAATTCCTGTTTAATCTTTCGGTATTCACCTTTGATTTCTTTACCGCAGAAATCACATGTTATCTTAAATTCGAACATCTCTAACCTCCTAAATGTACTGTAGTTTCTTCAAATTCGACAGCATATACTTCGTAGTAACCTGTCGGAAATCCCGATATATCCTCATCGTAGAAGAGATCAAGGTGTTTTCCCTTCACAGCCGATCCTGTGTCTTCTGCCACAAATACTCGGTCAAATTCTTCGATGTAGAAGAATTCATCTCCCCATATACTGTGTAGTCTCGGATCAACAGCACAGGTTGTAGGCTCTGTATATCGGTCTTCCCAATCTGCCCTGTGGCATATCTCTCCCGATGCCGTTACCCATCCTGCTGGGAAATTCTCTCCATTGTAGCCGCATTCATATGGGCAATATGCCGTGATGTAATACCATCCGATGCTCTCCATCTCCATGAGAGTTATCGTTACCTCCGAATCACTCATTCGCTCAAGGAATAGATTGTGTGTCTGGAGCATCTTCTTCGGTCTTCTCT
>Ga0247609_10004486_pt1 | contig 13875 bp, 19 predicted proteins | sample 172DNAGHGlowgp2_FD_193487 | JGI IMG/M metagenome (GOLD analysis project Ga0247609, IMG submission 193487) | Sheep rumen microbial communities from Palmerston North, Manawatu-Wanganui, New Zealand - 1728 DNA GHGlow gp2 | ecosystem: Host-associated > Mammals > Digestive system > Stomach > Rumen ...
TATAAGGATTTGGCTATATTCCTTATATGTGTATGGGAAAAAGATCAATTGTATTTGATAGATTTGAAGAATCTTATCATAGATTGTGGGAAGAAGCTATAAAAGATATAGTTAGAGATATAAATAATTATCTTATAAATAATCCAGACGTTAAAGAGGTTAAGAGGGATGTACGTTTTACTCACGGTCCCGGAACAGTTCGCTTTTTCTCTATAGGTGAAGGTGGACAATTACTTATTTATTGTTCTAATTTTCCTGACCTAGATAGGTATGAATTTTATAAAGATATTCCGTATGTTCCAGGAAACGATTCTATAGATAAATTTATTTTCAATTCTTGTGTAAAAACAAAATTTATAATAGAAAATGTACTATCTGAGGAATCTAGAATTGATATAAAATTAATATCTGACCGATATTTTAAAAGTATTGAAGAGTTATATGAGATCGGAGGATTAACTAAGCTTAAACATCTTTATAAATATCTTCAGTACCCAGTTTCTTGGAACCTTAGAGACGCAACAATAAATAAAATTAAAGTAAAAGGACTTGGATACATTGGCGATTCGCAGTATAAGCCCATACCACTATTTGGAGATGAGTTATTAGAAAGCAAGACATATCTTGTATCTCTATCTTATTTTCAAAATAGGTCTAAGAAATCAGCCTGTGTCTCAGTTACAATAAACTTAGATGGATTTAAGACATGGTTATAGTTATAAAAGCCGATTGTAATCTTGGAGAAGAGGGAACTACTATGACTGAAATAACAGAGCAGGAGTTGAATGAGATGGTTCCTCTTATAAATGAGATAAGAAATAATTCCGGATATTTTCCAACTGGGTCTAAGATGCATTATGAAGATCCTTCAATTCAGGATATCTATGGGAAATTTCCTGGGATTGAGAATTTTATATCCAGGATTCCATGTCCAATTTCAGGGATTGAAAGAATAAGTGAAATACATGTCTTTTCTGAAGCTCCCAGTTCCTTATATATGTAAAACGGAAAACACAAATATGAAAAAACAAAAAGATTCAGTTGTCTTCGTTAGGCCTGATGCACTTAGCGAAGAAGTACAGGTAGAACAAAAAACCAGCACCCCCTCCAAGAATAAAAAGGGGTCTGGTCTTAACAGATCCACTTTGTCTTGCGAACAGCAGGCAGAACAGTGGTTCTAAATTATATGTGAAACAGCGGTGCAGTGCTAAATTTATTAGCATTGCGCCATTAACTTATAGGATTATATGACAGATATTAAACCATTTATTAAGTATCTAAAAGAAAACAACATTTCTCAAACTGAAGCTCTTGGACTATTGAAAGGTAATACAACTTTAAGTGGGCCAGAGAAGAATCTAATTTATGTATACTGTTATCCAAGACCTCTAAGAGATTATGAACTTCCTAGTAGAATTCAGTCTTATCGTGCAGCAAATAACATTGATTCTTGCGGCGGTCCTGATGATACACAAGAAGTTATTCTCTTGGTAGAAGCATGTCAGACTGAACAGTATTGTAGGTTTATGAAACATTTAATGCATGCTTTTGGAAATCCAGATAAACTATTTCCTGTAGCAGGTAATGATGAAGAAAGCTGTAGTATTTGTGGAAAAAAGATTTATGAATGGGATAAATGGAAAGAACTGTTTCCAGAAGATCCAGGAAATCATAATCTTTGTTATGGAAGTACTGATAGCGAAGTAGTATTATGTGTTGACTGTCTTACAAGACTAGTTAAAGCAATAGGCGTTATGAATGATATAGATCCAGGATTCTTAGATTGGACAAAAAGAAAGTCAGTCGAGGAAATTTGGAAAAGTATAAGGCCTATTTGAAATACCACTTTTTGCGCTCCTTGTGGCTTTACAGCCTAATATATAAGGAGCGAATTTTATTTTTTTAAACCCGCTAAAGAAGATGGATAATAAAAATGAATTTGATCAGTTAACTGATAAAACTTATTTAGAGCCTAAGGCAGAAGACCTAGGCCACTCTGATGACACTAGAGATATTCTGATTAATAGAAAAGGAAGAATATCAAATTCTCATTGGACTACTGAGATGGTTACTGGAACAGATCAAAAGGTTTATGACAGAGACGCTGAGGCTTTTGACATAGTTCCTGATATTTCTGAGCTTAAGGTAGGCGAAACAGTACGACTTCATGCTTTTGCAAAGAAATCCGACACTGACCTTACCCCTAATGATCCTAATGTAGTATGGGAGTCAGATAATTGGGATGTAGCTTTCTTCACTGATAATGGCGTTCTTCATGCCAGAAAAGTAGGTGAGGCAGTTATTAAGGCTACTGATGTTGAAAATTATGATGTTGCACCAGTAGAAAGAAGCATCAGTGTTGTGTCTCTTTCTCCCGACTCTGGTGAATCTACAGATCCTGGTAGTGATACTGAACAGGTAGTAAAGCCAGAAGTTAAAGAAAATACTGAAGCCCAGAATCAGGTAGCAGATAGTATTAATGAGGCTCTTCTAGCAGGAACAAAGACTTTCACAGTTCCTGATGGTGAGACGCTGAATAATATTGTTATTCCTGAGGAGGTAGCTGTTGTTGCTACTATTACTGGTGAAATTCAGGATGGTGCTACTATAGAAACTAAGTCTTCAAAGGGACTTACAATTGTGGCAACTAATGAAGACCCCGTCAATGTTTCTGTAAAGGGTAGTGGATCTATTTATCTGAAGGGTAAGTATAATGATGTTTACCTTAATGGAAATTCACTCTCCGGTTCTAGCAGTACTTATGCAAACATCGCCGGAACTCTCAGTATTGAGCCTCTAGATGAAACTAAGAAGGTTAATATTACTGCTGACTTCCAGGATGGTGCAAAGGTAGTTATGACTGCAGACAATGCTCTTGTTGTAAACAATGCAAATGAAGCAACTTCTGTCGAGGTCTATGCACCTAATGCTACTGTAGAGATTGGTGGAAAGTATAATGAGGTAACTGCAACTGTTTCTGAGGATACCTTAGTCCTTAAGTCTGGTTTTCATGCAACAAAACTAAATGTTCTTAAGGGCAATGTTAAGTTCTATGGTATTGATATTGCCGACTTTGCGGATTCTTGTGAAGCTAAGGAAGGAACGGTTGAGCCTATGTCTTGGAATGTTCCGACAGATGTAGCTATTGGTAAGATGAGTTCAAACGCTGGTATTTATAAACTAGTTGAAGATTATACTGGAACTACAGCTATTACCTTTGGTATATTTGGTAGCGGAAGATATAAATATGACCTCAATGGCCATACTGTGACGATGGGAAGTAAATCAGCCGGCTGTATCTTTGTTAGAGGAACTGCCGAGATTAATATCTATGGTCCAGGAAAATTAGTTAATAATGCTGAGTCCTATGGTGTTTGGGTCTCTGGAGGTTCTCTGAATGTATATGGCGGAGACTTTGAGGCTTATACACATGTACTTTATGCAGAGAAGGGTACTATTAATGTTTATGGTGGAACCTTTAAGTGTCTATCTGAAGACAAGAAGTTCCTCTTAAATTGTCTTGACGCTAACTATACTTCAGGTGCTGCTAAGATTACTGTTTATGGAGGTAAGTTCTATGAATTTAATCCTGCAGCATCCATGGGTGAGCCGGGAGGTCCCGTATCTCTTGTAGCTCCGGGGTATAAAGTTGTTGAAACCGAGGAAGATGGCGTTGCTGTCTTTGAGGTAGTACCAGAATAGTTTAAATTAAGGCTGGGGAGATAATTTCAAACCAGCCTAATTTTTTAAAGATGAGAAAGAAAACAGAAGCTAAGATTACTAATTATCTGGAGACTTTCTTATTTCAAGACATTCCATTCCAACCATATCCTGTATATTCTATTTCTGAAAAAGGAAATCTATTTAATATAAAAAGTATCTTATATCCTAATCCAACTTCTGCTAAGAAATTTACAAGAAAAAAGCAGCTTAACCATCGCTCCATTCAGGCTAAGATATTTGATGCTTTTATTAATATAGGTTATTTTGACCCTCTTCCATGCTACCGAGAATTTCCTATTATAATTCAGAATCATCTTAGGCTTCCGGATCAAGATGGATCATATTATTTATGTGATTACTTCTTTCCGACCCTAAAAGATTCCGAAGGACATTGGGGATTATCGGTAGAACTAGACTCAGAACTTCATGACCCTCAAAGAGACATCATTAGAGATACTTACTTTGAGAAAATTGGAATCTTAGTTTTTAGAATTAAAAATTTAGAACGACCTGATATTCAGAAAACAAAGTTTAGAGAGCTAGTTGGAAAAATGAAATCTTTGGACAATTGTGGCAGTCCAAGGATATTCTCTTTCTTAGATAATATACATCTAGGGAGAGGAATTTAAATATGACGCCACTTCCTTAATACTGATAAAAAAGAATTAGTATGAAGAATATAGTTCCAAGTTATAATCCAATCAGTGGAAATCTAGAGATAACCATTGAAATGAATTTATTGAAAAAATATTTTCCTAATTTTGAAGGACTTATAAGTATGGATAAGGAACTATCGCAGAAAGGTTGTACAGCTACTCAAACTAGCTCAACTACTGCACTAGTATCACTCCCCGTTGACAAATCTTTAACTACCCCGCCAGACGAAAATGGTATGGGAAGAATTAATGCCGACGAATCTGGAGTTGCAACCTTATTTAAAGTACTTAATAGTTTCGTTAATTCTGCAATAAAGAAAGAACTTAAAATTACAGAGTTTATTCCACTTCACGGTTATCCAGTAGAAGACTTGCAGAAAGATATAGAAGCTGCAGTTAAAGCAAAAAGAAATCTATGTATCATCGGAGAGTATAGCGAGTATCTTGAAAAACAAAAGTCAGGAAACTTTAGCTATCATCAGTATATGATTGAGCATGGTACAGAAGAATATGTGGATGCAGCAATCTTAATCAAAGAAGGAAAACTGGATGAGCTTAGGAAACTATATCAGCCTAAGCTAGTATATACAGAATGGTGTTAAAATAGGAATGGAGATCAGTATTATTGAAATATATATATACCGATCTTCATTCTTTCTTTAATTAAATATATTATGCAGCAATTATCAGAAAATGTTATTATGCTCAGTCCCGGAGATCCATTTCCACCAATGAGCAATGATGCTATCAAAATTTACTTAGCTGGTAGTCAAGATTTAAATCCAGCCGGAAATAATGATTGGCAGACAAAAGTTGCTACGGCTACAGTAGAACTAACTGAGGGTCCTAATGCTATTTCAGTTTTTAAGGGCCGGCAATGGATTTTTGTTAATCCTAAGATGGCTCCACAAATGAATCCGCAGCCTAGCCTTGCAAACCAGGAATATGTAAGTAAAAAGACTTGGGAGATGGATATGGCTAATGCTTGTGATGGAATATTCTTAAATTTCCTTCAAAAGTCTGTTTCTCCACTTCCTCTTTTTGAGTTTGGCTTATTTGCTTCATCTAATAAGCTCATTGTAAGATGTCCAGAGGGTTATTTTCAATATTCACAGGTAGCTTTCACGTGTCAGAGGATGAATATAACTCTTCTTCCGACTAAAGCTAATGTAAAGGATGTTTTGTGGTCAATGGCTAATCTTCTCCCAGCCCTTCAACAAAATAAAGCTATCCAGTTGCCAGAATAATGAAGTCCCTTGTAATTCTTAAGGGGGTGTCTAAAATTCATAAAAGATTTTGGATAGAAAAGGAACGCTTAGAGAATTACTTAGTGGATATAGATACGGTTAGAAAACTCTATTCTAATCCTGAATTGATAACACCGAATCGACCTGTTCTAAATAAATCATTTGGAGATACAGTATACCATAGGTTCTTAGAGATTATATGTCTGAGAATGTCTAGAGGGTGCCTTATTGTTATTGACCCAGAACTAGAGCCTTGTGAAGTTTTTGAGACCTTAGCTTTTATTCATGGATATCGGGTTTTTTATGTTTATCAAGAGCCCCCACAAGATTTTTTAAAGAAGCCAAGAAAATATAGTATTCCGTACTATCCTATGAAGAGAAAGACTGACATGGAAAAAGATGCTCAGACTATACGAAACTTTGATAAGACAGGAAAGAATATTATTAAATCTTTCAAGGAGCTTCAGAATTATTGGTTAGATGAGATAGAAAAAGATCAAATATTTTCAGACCAAGGAAATATTCTCTTAGTTTCAGACCTTCATTCTAATTTAAAACTCTATGGAAAATTACCAGATTTTAAGAAATACGATAGGGTAATTTTCTTTGGAGATTATATAGATGGACCTGAGGAAGGTGGATCTAGAAAACTTATGGATAAACTTGTAAAATCAAAGACTACAAAAATAACTTGGCTTGAAGGAAATCATGAGCTCAGACTTAGAAGATATCTTGGGTATCTTATGCTAAAGGAGTTTGGAAAGAAGGGACTAGCTGATCTCTTGTATTCAACTTTACCCGAGGATTTTCTAAAAACAACAGCAAATGAATTTTCAAATCTTTCAGGAAGTCAATCAAAAGTTTATCTAGAAAAGATGAACCAAAAACTGAAGATGTTTGTTATCTTAGGAGGTAAATATATTTGCACTCATTCTGGACTTAGATTTAGAGAACAACTAGATCCAAGATTTATAGGAAATGTTGTGTATGGAAACCGAGATATGGGACGATATGATAAAGAGTTTTCTGCTCTTCATAAATCCTTAGGTCTTTGGTCTATTCATGCACACTGTAAATACTTCGATTCGTGGGAGCCTAATCGTTACCCAAGAGTTGTAAACCTAGATCCACCAAGTGAGAATGAGATTGTATATGGGGAATTAAGTAATGATGAAGTAAAAATATGTCTAGTAGAAAAATAACACTTAGAATAAATGAAAAAGATCTTTTAGAAGTTCTACAAGATCTTACTGAACTTAAAGCAAAAAGAAAATTTTGGAGTCGAGATGAAGTACAACTAACTCTTGACTTAGAAGACACTAGAAAAACTTACGAATATCTTTGTAAATCCAAGAGAATCCTTAGTTGGGATGTAGGGGATACTATTCTTTCTGATGAATCCGGGAAAATTTTGCAGCCTGATTATGAACAGAAAGAGGTAGTAGAAATAAAAGAACCAGAGCCGCCTAAGCCAGAAAGAAAAGTAGAAAAATTTACTGAATATGTTTCTAAATTTTCTGGAACTTCTGATTGGCATGGGTTGTGTCTATTCATCGATTGTTCTTGGAGAGTATCAAAGAAGAGTCCTGGAGTTATATTCGGAACCCCATTATTTAAATCAAGTTTAATGCAGGAGCTTGAGGCTATAAAAGATAATGCTTCAAGTGAAAGAATTCTTCTAGAAAAAGTACTTGAATCATATTACCTAGGTGTTGATTATATAGACGCTGTAGAAGATACTATAGGAAAAATAAGAGCAGCCTGGAAATCTTTAGGCAAGCATGAAAGCCTTACTAGTGTCTCTATAAGACTTTATAAAAATACTTAAGATATGGAAGATAATCAGTACGGACCAGGAAATCCGGAGCCGGGAGGCGACGGAACAAATGGAGAAGATACGAAAGAGATTGTAGACCTTATAAAGAAATGCAAAAGAGTTTTAGAGCTTAGGAAAGAGTCTTATTCTGATGTATTTGAACAAGGTGACTTAGTGTATGATATGAAAAATAAAGAGCATGGTGTTATCTTAGGGGAAAAGCCAGAAATTGGTGTTATTGACCAGCAAATAACCCCAGTCTCTTTAGCCAGAAGATCCAGAACATACGTAGTACTAACGATTACTACGGATGAAGAGGGAGGAATGAAGACAAGAATTAGATATTCGAATTATAGAAATCTTCGCTCAATTCAAGAATCTCTTAAAGATCATTCTTTAACTGATCTTGAAACCTTCTGCTCTTCACAGTGTATTATGGACTGTTCTGAGGATTGTGCACTAAGGAAATATAAACGAACGAGATAAAAAAGAGAGGGATTTTATTCTCCCTCTTTTTTTACTTCATCTAGAATACTACCATAAAGTATATCTTTATAATATTCCGGTGAATTCTGTTTTTTAGCTTCCTCTAGATGTTTTAGAAATTCTGGACTCTTTTTTAAGTATTCATAAAATTCGTCCTCTTTCATCTCTCCAATTTTTCCTAGACGGAGAGCTATTTCTACTAGAAGATTTTTATTATCAGATAAAATTTTTTTAGTAGCGTTCCGGAGTTCTTTAAATGTATTGATAATTTTCTCCTGAAGCTTCTCATCTCGAATACCGCTTGGAATAATCCCGTTGTATGTATCAAGATTGCAGTATGAGAATGGACTATAATATCCGCCTTTATATGCAGCGCTAGAAAATTCTTCCCAAGCCTCTTCTATATCGCTGCCAGAACCCATAAGTCTCATTCCTTTGTCTGGATATATTAGCTCTTCTGCTAAGTATCCTCCCATAGCAATCATGACAGAATTTTCTACATCTCTCTTACAGTTTATTTCTCCCGTTTTATCAGGGTCGTAAGTGAGACAGAATCCGCCAGATTCACTAGAGATTGCAACAATTGATAGCGGAAGTTTACCAGTCGTCCAAGCCATTACAAGCGCATGTCCTGTTTCGTGAACTGCATTTATGTATCTTGTTTTCTTAGACTCAGGTTTTCTAAGGGCGCCAAGAATTAAGTCTACAGTTCTTTCTATGACTTTATCTCTGGAGGTCATTAAGACTGTTTTTTCAGATACTTTATAACCTTCTTCAGGATTTTTTATTCCCAAAGATATCTCCTTTGTTTCAGGGAAGTTGATTACTATATCTGAGAATAGTGGAGTTAAGATTGTTCCAACTGTTGTAAAGATTGGTCTAACTCCTTGAACTGGATAGACTCCTTCAGAATATAGGAGGTCATATATTTCAGGCTCTATAGTAAGTTTATATCCCGTTGACTTCTCAAACTCACTGCAAACTCTAGAAGTTTCTTTATGAATAACTTTCATGAAGTCAGTCTTCTTGAGAGTTGGATATTTGATTATAGAGTTTCCGAATCTTGCAATTTGTTCTGCTCTAAATCTTTCTTTGAGAGCGTTCTTGATGTCGGTTATACTTACATTAGATGTTCTATCATAGAAAACATCCGCATCGATATCTGGATTTAAATCTCCTTCGACTCCAAATGCTTCATCGAGGTTTCCCAAGACAAATACTAAAGACCTGTTGCAGTTCATTTCTTTCATTGCGGTCATAGATTTCTTCGCCGCTTTAAGAAATTCTGCCATATCTCCGGTAGTCTTGATTTCTATAATTTCGTTTATTATTTCAGGAGTCTTGGCGGATTTATTTCTTATCTTCATCCGTCGTATAAGAACTCTGACAATTCTAGAATCAAGAATGTTCAGTGGAGCGAGTGGGTCTTCATCATATCCATCTTCAGATGACATTCTTTTTGGATGTTTTTCTTCCTGGAGATTGTTTAAATTCCTGTCATAGTAAAAATATCCAAGATTTTCAAGAAGATTTTTTACATCCTCTCTTCCCGTTACTTTTCCGCGTTCGAGGGTAACAGAAGGATATTCTTTTGAATATTCGATAAAGTCCTCTAAGAAAGAATTAAAGTAGCTAAGTTCATAACTATAGTCGTCAAATCTAAGAATTCCAGTATCTAGAAGATTCCAGACACTTCTAAGATTTGGTTTGTCAACCTCTTCCTTTCTTTCGTTAATAGTTCTTGCATGTTGAAATTCATCAAAGACAAAGACTAAATCACTAGGGCTATCTCTATCCATCAAGTCGTCTTCCCCGTCGTCTAGACTCATAATGTCATTAATTTTTTCTCCGACAGTTCTATTTCCTGTATTGCTTTCCTCTCCACAGTCGAAGAATATAGCTTTGTTTGCCAGTCCGAGAAGGTCTATGAGTCTTTTTACAATACTAGTTTTCCCAGTTCCTGTCATTCCCCATAATGAAATAACGGTGGGTCTAGTTATTATTTCAGGAGTTATATACCAGGGAGTTATAGAAAGTTTTATTTTATCTATAATCTCATCTAGTCCGACGAATTCTGATTTTAGAATTTTAACTGCGTCTTCTAAGCGAGAGATTCTATCTTCTCTCTTTTCAGGAACATAAAATTTATTATCAATCTTCTCCATCTAATACACACATATCAATATAACCTTTCAAATATTCTGCAGCAGTAGAGTTTGCACCAAACTCCTTTACAAAGAATGCTGTAATTCTTGTAAGTTCCTCTATAAGAAGAGTGTATTGTGCATCCTCAAATTTATCCTCATATCTATGCCAGGCTACTACAATAGTATTGCTATCTTTTTTAAATGCTTTAAGATAGTTTCCAGCACTATTATTCATAATGTTGTATATATCCCAGATAGCTTCAACATTTAAGTCGCCTTCTGATGCATATGTGGATATATAGAGGTCATCACTATAGTATAACCTTCTATAAATAGTATTTCCACTTAATGGATCAACTCTTGAATTAAGTTGGTCATATTCTTTAAGTGGATCAAGTTGTCCAAGTATTTCTAATTCTGAGAACTCCAACATTTTAGGAGCTCGTTTTAGTAATATACCTTTTATCATATTCAGATATAAGGAAATTGGACGGTTGCAAAAGAAAAAGAGACTATTTGGTTCGCCTCTTAAAGATTATTTTCTTTTTAATAATTCCGCTACTATTATTCATTACCCTAACGATAATCTTTCCTGCGACTTTGGAATTCACTTCAGCTACATCAAAAATAAGTTCTTTGTCTTCTAGTAGACCTTTATATCTCTCGTCGTCTGTTAAAATACCGTATAGTTGGGCACATGGATAAGAGTTACTGTAATTATTAAAACATGAGTCTGAAAAAGAGCAGTACATAGTGCAGTCTATATCTTTTTCTGACCAATTAGAGTCGTCTAATAATTTAATAGGAATTTCTATAATACATCCGTTTTCTATAACTCTAAGAGTCTTATCATCTATCAGTTCGAAACTATAGTCCATATTTCTTAAAACTAATCTTTTTCTTCAGAATAACTCCATCTTTATGTTTCATTGATGAAGTAATAAGTTTCTCAGCAAGAATGAAGTCTTTAGGATGTATGTCGAAAGCAAAGTCTACATCTTTTTCTAGTATTTTTCCCAATACATCATATATCTCTGTACATGGATAAGAGTTTATATAAGTATTGATACAACACTGAAATTGTCTAAAAGAACAACGTGAGGAACAGTCTTTTCCTTTATATATTAGATTAATTGGAATTTCTAAGATAGAATCTTTTTCAGTTATCCTTAGTAAATTATTATCTATTATTTCATATAGTATATTATTAACTGTCACTTCCTTTCTTTCCATTCCTTATAAAACTAATTTTCTTCTTTAGCAGTCCTCCTCTAAGTCCTAACAGAATTTCTATAGAGCGTTTGAATCTATATTTATCCTTGGCCGGGATATCTACATACCAATCCAAAGATCCAATTTTTCCTCCTAATATTCTGCAGGTTTTATATCCATTCGTGCATACATCAGCAACAGGACATACATTAGCACAGTCTATGCGATGATATATTTTTATTGGTATTTTTATTTCTTTTTCGTACCTAGATACTTTTATTACTTGATTTTTTTCATCTAAGGATACTACTAGTTCTTCACTGTTTTCCATTTCTTTTAAAACTAATTTTCTTCTTTAGTATTCCGCCCCTTTTTTCAAGAAGAGTTGCTATTGTACGTCTAAATCTATAGCCATCTTTAGTCGGTATATCTATAATCCAGTTGTAGGCTCGAACTCTATCTCCTATTGTGTTGCAAATATCAAATTCATCCAAGGCACATATACGAGATATAGGGCATGTTTCAGCACAGCTTTTAGTAGTGATTAGTATTGGGATATCTACTTTTTTACCACTTCTAGATATCTTTATTACTAGATTGTCTTTATCTAGTTTTATATCTAATTCTTCACTATTCTCCATATCCGTCTTTAGGGAAAAATACACATACAGCTACTATAATAGCTATAACTATAATTCCAACTATTATATCTTTCATTTCTGTTCTGTATCCGTTCGACTAGGTGGCATTTTCCCCCAGTCATATTTAAGTAACCCAGAAAGACCTTTTACAGTAGCATATCTTCCGTTGGCTACCATTAGAGACATAGGAAGATCTGTCATTTCTACTATTATAACTTTCTTTCCAATTCCAAATGCAAATCCAGCTTCCCAATCAACACCTGCTGTAGATTCTTCTCTTCCATGTGATAAAACGACTACAGCATCTGCATTTTGTATTGCTATAAGGTCAGATTGAAATACCATAAGGCCCCACTCTGAATTTGGATAGTCCCATGCATTATGAATTTTATGCATGACAGGACAATATACTTCATGGCCTCTAGATATTAAAATCTCTTGTGCATCAAACATCTCTTTTCTTCTTTCATCTTGAAGAGAAGATGCTAGGTATATTTTCATATCTTTTTTGGTTTTGGAAGTTTCTTTATAATTCTACCCTTTTTTATGGTGTTATATAATTTTTCAGCATCCACTCCTAGTCTATCTAAATCAGGGCAATAGTCTGGTGGAACTTCTCCATCTCCACAGACGTCATTTATAAAAGTTACATTTCTAAATCCAAATATTGGTTTATCACAGTAGTCAGTAAACATGCACCCGCAACATGGATCTCCAGCACTCTTTTTAAATGGTATTGACACTAATGTTAGGTTGTTGTACAATACTTCAAGTATTTCAGTGCTTTTGTTAAATTTGCAATTTAAATTATCGTCTATCATTTCACTTATAAGGATTTGCTTTTAGTCTGGTTTAGTTTCCTTAATATTGAACTAAGAACAAACTCTTAGTTCATGTATAGTAATATAGGAGAAAACAAATGAATAGAAGAGTTGTAATTATTGACCCGAAAGAAACCCCAGACTATTTTAAGTACTGGGGGATTGGATTAGGACAAGAGATTTTCAAAACGGATAGTTTAGAAAACATGAATCCAGATGATCTTCGAAACCTGCTTACTCTCGGAGATACAGATGCAGCAATGTTGGTAGGCTCGGGAGGATATAAGTTTTTCTTTGAGAAGACAGGATTACATGCTGGCGTAAGATCTGAAAACTGGTTTGATTGTTCTAAACTTGACCGACTTAGTGTTGAAGGAGGAAGTTTTGTTAAAGTTCAAGCTAATTTTCCGACGGAAGATGAAATCAGTATTTTCATGGACCCGAGATTTTCTAATCATGTAGATTTTAGTTGGTTTCAAAGTAAAGTTATACATGATTTTGAAGGAACAATAACTTTTCTGACGTGGCTTGATTCACTTCCTCAAGAACAGTATTATGGATTTGACTATGAGGCCTCTGGTATGGCTCTGGATAAGTGGTTTGAGATTTCTGGAGCCGCCTTGTGTACTCAGATGTATGGTGGATTTATAAGCTTTACTGACCTACGACATACATGTACGGAAGAACAATACAGCTTTGTTTGTCGTGAATTTGCTAGGTTTATAGAAAAAAGACAAGATCACCTAGTTACTTATAATATGCAGTATGAACAGGCAGTGTCTCATCGAGTTTTTGGAGTTGATCTATATAATTTAGTTGATGCCTCTGTTTATAATGTAATAGAGGGAAATCATCTTAAAAAATATTCCCTAAAGTGGACAGCCCAAAAATATCTTCATGCTACTGTCTGGGATACTGAGTTTGACAGAATATCTGATCTAGTTGATTCCATGCTTTTCGAGGAAGTAGGAAAACTTAAAGCAGACCGCCATAAAGAGCTGAGAGTTACGCAGCAGAATTTTGACCAGACACCAGAATGGGCAGAGCTTATGGCAAGATATCCAGGGTATGAGGCTGAGTTTAGGGCGTTAATCTTAGAATATTGGGGAAATCCATTTATGTGTAT
>Ga0247609_10004487_pt1 | contig 13872 bp, 19 predicted proteins | sample 172DNAGHGlowgp2_FD_193487 | JGI IMG/M metagenome (GOLD analysis project Ga0247609, IMG submission 193487) | Sheep rumen microbial communities from Palmerston North, Manawatu-Wanganui, New Zealand - 1728 DNA GHGlow gp2 | ecosystem: Host-associated > Mammals > Digestive system > Stomach > Rumen ...
ATTGCGATAACTGACTGTACTACATGAAACAGAATTATCACCAACCGGTTTTGCTTTACCGAACACATCACAATCATCCGCAACATTTTCAATAGCGGAACGAATCACGTTCTTGATTTGTTCACGCATTTCAGAAACTTGCTTCTCATATCCAGCAAGTTCATCGAACATTTTTTCAAAACCTTTTGTTTTCATGCTTTATATCTTTAAATTGTTAAAATCATTATACTTGACAAGTGCCGTGCATTTATTTTCAGTCTTGCCGAATATGTCCTTGCCGTTGATAATCGGATTGAACCTAAGGTTCATCATCACCCACGGATAGATGTACGAATCTATATCATAAACGATTATGATGACAAAGTTAATTGCCATGAAAAAAGAAGTCCATCCATAACCTTTCCAGTAGTTCTTCCAGTTTCTCTTAAATTTTTCAATATCGATTTTCATATTCATTGCTGTTTTGATTGTTCTTGCTGCAAAGATAACATTAATGTTTCGATTATGCAAGCATTTTAAGAAAGTTTAACAAAAGAGAAACTTTAAAAATCAATCAGGCTTTTCCACATCTCGTTCTGATGCTTCTGTTCTCTTGTTAAACAAATTTATCAGAAGCGGAACCGTATGAATCTCATGGTCTCTAAAGAACTTGAACGAGATCATTGCAGAAAACATCAAAATGAGCACATTAAAGAGAAATTTCTTCACATCAAAAATACATCAAAACAACTCAAATTGTTCATAACTATCATCTATACTTCCAATCGGAGAGCTCTCTATATAACTCAAATCAGAGACCTTTTTATCCACATTATTCTCATCGTCACCAATCAGGTTGAGCAATTCCTTGCTGCTCTTGTCCGGAAACTTACTAACTCTGTCTTTTGCCCATGCGATAAACCAGCTCTCACGAACAAACAACAAGGTTCCGGCACTCTGACCGACAACATCACATAATTTGTTTATCTCTGAATCTGAATTTCCAGACTCTATCTTGTCAGCAAGCCTGTCATCAACCATAACAGCATCAACATCGCTTGAAAACAAACTGCTGGCATATGCGCCGAAATTTCCAAGCAGCTGCCTTATGATGCTCTTGTCGGTTCCATAGCAATCCGGAAGAAACATCTCGATGCCGTAGATAGGATTTCTGAATTTTTTGCTTTCTGTATCGAATAATGATTCACCTTCTCTTGAAACAAGACTGTTCCTGATTGCTTCAATCGGATTTATTTCCTTTACGTTCTTTGTCATATCTCAATTACATAAATGGCGAATAAATTTTTATTGTTTCTTTTATTAGCGAATCAACATATGATTCGTCATCGTGGTTATCGTCAGTTTTCGTCTTTATCGAAACATCTGATTCGTCATCATTGTTATCGTCAGTTCTCGCTTTTATCGAAACATTGTTCCGTCTATTAAATGCATTCATCAGTTCAGATGCAATCTTTCTAATTTCAGAACAAGATGCTGGATGAACATAACTTCCGAAAAACCATCTCTGTTCTTTTTGTATGTTTATTAATTCCGAATCCGGATTCCAACAGTTCTCTATGAAAATAGTGCTACCGAACTTCACAATATGGCAATCATCTTTCTCTACACTTTCAACTATAAAGACTGTATTTCCTGAAGTCAAAACATCACCGACTTGAACTACACTCGGACTCCACAAGTAAAAATTTCTATAGTTTCTTCTCTTATTCAAAACAAACAGTCCGTCTGAACCGATGCCACAAATAGAAACTATAAAGAAATCAGGATAATCAGATTCTATCTTAAATATAGTTCCGTCAGATTTCCTAACGATATAATCACTTATATGGACAATCCGTCCGCTTTTATTCCAAGTCTGTCCGTTCTTGTTTGTATTATGATTCATAATTTATTGCTTCGAATCTGCAGTTCCGCAATTATTTATGAGTAAATTAATCCAGAAGTTGTCATACAAGATGTTCTGCAACTGATGCAAGAACCTTATGTGAACGCTATTGATTTCCGTGTTAATCGTCAAGCCTTTCTTGTCAATAGACGCAACAGTCAGGTAATAGTTATGATTTGCCTTTCTGATGACAATGCTGTATTTGTTACCGTCCATTCCGAATGCCTTCATAACATATTCCAGATCTGACCACATTCCGTCCTTGACTACATCGAATCCATAGTTGCTCAAATCAATATCGCTCAAACAGACTCTACACAACAACGATAAATTGAAAGTTTTTCCGATGAAATGATTGCAATCGCAATAGACAATCATCGAATCGCCTGTTTTATAGAATCCGCTCACAGTCACATATGTCTCCTGACCTCTCAAAAAGAATATGTCGCCGACTCTTATATCTTCAGCCATCACTTGGTCGTCCATTTTCATACAGAACTCTATGTTCAGCGAAGCTTTGTACTCGCCAGTGCAGAGATTATTGTCTCTTGCAAAATCTTTCAGAAAAACACTATTCTTATTGTCCGATTCACCGCCTGCATATTCAAATATAGCATCATTGCGTGAAAAGACCTTAACTGTTCCTTCTATGACTTTCTTTGCGCAATCGTCTTCATTTTCAGCCATATAAATCATTTAGAATGTTTTGAAGCTTATGCAAAAATTTAACCTTTATGCCATCGAATGAATCCAAAGTCCTGTCATCATCTCTTGAAATCACGACGCCTTTCATTATCATAAAGTCATCAGAAGGAGTTAAAATGATTGAGACTTTGTTCATATGTCTATCATATGCATTAAACGCATAGTATCCGTCAGGCATAAATTCATTCTTCATAAATTTGAAACCGTATTCTTCAAGAACCGCATCGTCAAGACGTACAGCACGAATAGCATCTAATGGAGCACAACCTCCCTGAAAATAAATTCTGTTGCTCATAGACGTGTATTCAATTCCAGTCACCTTCTTGACTTCTCCACCATAATTGATAAATCTGAACGAAGTGCCAACACGCACATCTCCGTAATCGACCATAAGTTCTTTATCGACATCAACATCCAAAGTCAACGTCGCGCTATATGTCCCGACTTCATTCAATTGAGAAAACATGTTGCCAACCAAAGATATGCTGCACATATGCGGTTCCTCGCAGTTCTCATCATAATACTCGAAATATCTGGAAAACCCAGATATAGTCTTATAGACTCTCACGGAACCATTGACTTGTATTTTTTTATTTTCAAAGACGCTCATAACGAATCAAAAAAACATTTGTTCAACTCCAGTCCATAAATCTCATCACGTTGTCCAAGAATATTCTCCACCTGCGCTCTTCAACATCACGGTCCTCTGCATGATTCTCTGCATACAAGTACCATTTTGCAAATGATGCCTTGCTAAAAATCATATTGAGAACTGCAATATAGTAGCATTCCTCATCAGGTTCGATTCTTTGTCCCGTGCTGTCGCAGTATATAGTTTCATTAACACCGTATCCGGACTCGGAAAACTCCCGAGCCGGACCGAATGCTATTTTGAAACGCTTGTCATTATTGAAAACTTTCATTTTCGTAACTGTTTAATAATTAGTATTTGGATGTCAGTTCAGAGACCTGCTTCTCAAACTCGCGCTTCATCTCCTCTATCTTCTCATGTTCCATCATGATTCTTTCCCGTTCTTCGAGCGGTATCCCATGATAGCCATTATGCCAACTCTTGAGATTGATATGGTTCCCTCCATAGTTCGCAATGAAGTTCTCATACTCATTCCATTCAAGGAACTCATCATAAGACACGCCGTTCTCGACAGAGTACTTGATGTTTTCCATCGTAATCGCATACTCGTCATTGAAACAATAAAGACCGCCTCTCTCTTCTGCGACCCAGTAACCATATGAAACATCCCACATAGCATTGAGATGCTTCAAATACTTGTCGCAAATCTCGTCATACTGTTTGGACAGCTCCTGTATATCTTTATTTTCCATATCTTTTTCTTGATTAATCAGAACCAGACAAAATCCTGCGCCGGAAGAAAATCAACATCATCGCTTGGAATAACGATTTCATCGGGCACAGAAAGCAATTCAAGCATTCCATTGAGATCTTTCTCGAAGAAAAGACCGTCGTTGCTCTTGAGTGTAAGTTCGCGAGACGAATTTCCTCTCTGCGCACAAACTGTCACAAGCGAAACTATCTCCGTATCCTTTCTAAACAGGACTGTTATCCGAACATCAACATCCTTCCCTTTCTTGACAAGAATATAATGATCGTAAATTCCGACCGTCCGTTTTACAAAACCGACTCTCTCAACAAAGTCTCGACAAACCCTGCCGGTCATCGTGCTTTCAGCATCCGAACCGCCGGCTGTTCCGGATGCGATGCTTGCGTCGTTAAAATACATAATGTTATTTTCGTTAGAATCTATTATTAAAATCAAGGAAACATTGGATAGTCGTCTATCTCGTCAAAGATATTGCTGTCTTCATCAGTCGGATAATCTCCGGGCTTGCATGCGGAATCCTTGTCGTTATCTATGATTCTTTTCATGCCAAACGCTGAACAAACACTACTGTAGCATCTATCAAGAGTCTCCTTGAAACTCTCGTCAGAACCGTTGTTCTCATAAAATCTCAACGCGTACAGAACCGCATTCCCAGAAAGAGTCTTCACGACTTCTTCCATAGAGACAATATCATAGTATGGCTTATCCGAAACAGGAATGTCAGTGACATTATCAGCACACAACCACCGTCCATCCTTCATATCAACGGGCCAGGCATGATAAACATCATCACATTTCTGCTGAATCCTGAAGATTTTCTCAGTTCTGCTATCTTTGACAAACACTCCGGCATCGAAATCTGCAATCTTGATTTCATCCACTTTCTTTGTTTCCGGATTCCAGACATATCCTTCTTCTTTCAACATTTCATTGAACGTATCAATGTCCTTGCTGGTTGCAGGGAACATCTGCACATCCTTTACGACCACGAACCCGCCGGCATCCAAGTCAAAGTTTTCATCTTCTTCCATGTCATCGCTGGCGCAAATATAAAGCCGTATAACACCAGTTATCTTGTTCCTGTCATGGTATGGACCGATAAACCGTTTCCCGTCTCTAATCAAAGAAACCATATCTCCGTCCTTCAGCATATCAGAACTCCACAACTCTGTCACGCCGTCAAGCATATCGAAAGTTTCCGTGAACTGGTTTCCGTTCGTTCCGACAAGATGATACTTTCCATTCTCTGTGCCCATGACCTTGCACACGATTCCGTTAGGACAACCGCCGATGACGATAAAGTCATCTTTCTTGAAACGACAATCCTCATCATCCGAATCGCTATGCCCCGCAATATCCATTCCTGCTTCTAACGAAATCTGAACAGGCTTCTTGGCTTGATCATCCCACTTGTACCCGTTAAAGAACATCGTTGCTCTATGATGAGCAATCTCGTGGCATTCCGCCATTGTAACAGACGGCGCAAAATAAGTTTCTTTCTCAACAGTAAATGTTTCTTTCTTTCCGATAGCAAGAACACACTCGCAACTCACCTTGTACATTCCGGAAACAGAATTCTGTAGAATGTCAAGAATGCCTATGAACACATCGGAAGAACCCTTCGGGCTAAACCGAACAACATCACCGGTTCTTAGGTCGTCCTCACTAAAAGCACGGAAATTCTCAGAAACTATCGCCGGAAAATAACTCAGGTCTATCAAGCAACCGTTATACGGATTCTCGATGACATTTGCGAACTTGCACTTGAACACTGTTCCCTCCTTTGTATCATTAAACGGCTTCGTGCAAATATACCACTGTCCGGGAACCAGCGTCTTTATGACAGACTTGACTTCCGGTTTCTGTTCATGGCTTTCCTGCTTCTGAACCGCGTCCGTGTTTTCAAGATGATTATTATCGTCACATGCAACCTTCTCTACATTCAAGAGAGCCATCATCTTGTGACTGCAAAACGGACAGTTGATTCTTGCGCCGGCAGCTCCGGAAATACCGTGTTCATTCTCGATATCTTCCGTGTCATACTCAAACACAGCACCGCACTCTGGACATGTAGCCTTGTATCTCATGCTTCCACGCTTGATTAGTTTAATCATAATTTTCTTTCTTTTATAGATTAATAATATAAAATATCCCTTGTTGTTTTCAATTAAAACAATCCATGTTCTTCCGGCTCATAGTTCAAGTACAAAGACTCGTACACCATCGTGTCCCTGGACTTGCCTATCACCCTACGGAAAGACGAGTTGCCGCTGATGATGTACATATGCTTCTTATACAGACACGACGGAACCTTATACGTCAAGTCTTCGTCTCCCGCCTTCCCTGCATAGCTCATAGCCCACTTACACCTTTTCTTGTTCGCGTCATCCAGCCATCTAAACAGTTCTGCATTGTCAAACCCTCCGAAGTACATCCCCTTGGTATTCGCATAAGGCGGATCCAGATACACGAAATCACCATTCTGCGGACACACATCGGCAAACGTTCTGCATATGAACTCGACTTGGTTCCTGTTCAGCAATCTTGACCATTCCGTAACTATCCTTCCAAGACTATCCGGATGAATTCCATCCCTTGTTATGTGGAACGAATTGTTGAAATCACCAGCAGAATTGTATCTCGGCATCCCGTTCGTTGTCGTCCGCATGATGAACATGAAATCCAAAGGACTATGTTCCTTGTTATACCGTTCTCTAATGCTGTTGAAGAACGAGCGCTTGAACGCCTTGTCATGGTTGCCGTCGTTCATCTGGTGCCATAAATCCGAATAATGCGAAACAACCTTTCTTGGACAATCCCTAATAGACTTCCATAGATTGATTAGACCGTCGTTCAAATCAGAAGCAATGAACTTTCCGACATGATGCTCGCCGGACTCCATCAAGCAGCGGAGTACGCTACCGCCACCAATGAACGGCTCATAGTAAGTACTTATCGTCTCGGGAAACTTGGAGACTATCTCTCCGCACTGGCTCCGCTTAGAACCGGACCACTTGATGACCGGCTCGAAAGATGTGCTCGTGAACTGTCCCATTCTACTCTGAAATTACTGTATCATTTTCCGGTCTTGTACGGATTGACTCCATCTGAACAGAGATTTCATCTACCCGTGTTCCGAGTTCCCTGTTCACTGTCTCCAGCGAATCAATGACACTGTCTATACGCAACACATCTTTCGCCTGTTCCCGGATGACCTGCTGCTGCATCAGGTTCACGATGATGCACATCAGCACCACGAGACCTGCTATTATAAGAATGATAGACTTCCTGTTCACTGTTCTGCTGCTTTTTTGTTAGTAGATGGAAAGCGGAACTTGTCCGGACTCTCAACAACCTTCGGATCGTTCACCCGAGCCTCAACATAGTTATACTTTATTCTTGTAGACGGTCTCGACCAGCCGTTGATGTCACGCATCAGTCTGGTGGTCGTAAACTTGTATGTCTCATTCATGCCAAGCATCTGCTGGATGCCGTCAGAATTCATTTCAGACACGATTCCGAGCTTCGGCTGCACAGTGAACACTTTCTGCTTTGATGTGTCTCTATTGACAACGACTTTCCGAGAATAATAGGGAGACAACGTCTCTCTATCTATGCACCACTTTGTCATGATGTCAATCGTTGATATATCAAGAACTGTCAATTCCTTCATTTTATCAAATATGTGTAACAATTTATTAACGGCTCCTATATGAAAAGAGCTGTACTCTTTTTCAGGTTACAAATATAGTTCTTTTATTCGGAACCAGCAAGAAATATAAAAATAATTTAACATTTATTTGGATTGTCTCACATCTTTCAAATTAAAAAACCTGCGCGCTTCACAGCGCACAGGCACAAAAATAATCTAAATCTTAAATTACAAAAAATACCGAGAAAGACGCGAACTTTTAAGTTCGTCGTATAAATCGGCATAACAATTCAGCATTGGTTCTATATATAATACTGAGAGTTTCTTCGGACACTTCCCCAATAGTAGAACAGAAGTAGCCGCTTGTCCATAGTAACCGCTTGGCGCACCAGTTTAAGTGAATGGTAGCATATGGGTTCTTGTATATATAATAAGTGCTATATTGCTTCAATAGTCTAATGCTGTCTGAGACAGAAATGCTTGGCGGAATATTTATGAGAAAATGAATATGGTCATTGTCCGGTTCCATTTCATAAATAGTCAACTTTGATTTCTGTTCAGCCATCCTGAATGATTCAAGAACTACATCGCGAATTGTATCAAGGCATTTTCTTCTGTATTTTGTAGAGAATATTATATGATACCTTATTCTTGTCTTTGCATGACCGAATGTTTCATAAAACTTCTGCATAACAATTTATATTATATAATGCTTTTGGTTATACTCATTTTAGTATAAATAGAAAATTGAAATTTAGCGAATAAACTGTTAGATAAATAATTTAAGTAGGCATACTTGTTTTATGACGTTTCGTGAACAGAAAAACCAGAGAATCAAAGAATCCATTCTTGCGACGATTGAAAAGCGCAAGAATCAGGTTCCTCTTGTTTTCGAGTTCAAGGTCCGCAACGAGAAGCGAAACAGGAAGAATAGAACATTCGATCGCTTGAAATGCTGCTTCATAGAAGCGAAGTGGGTCAAGAACTCAATGATTGACCAGATGAACAAGAAAAAGCATGGCGATTCTGCAAGGAAGGTTTCAAGCTTCACTCAGAAAGAATTCACAAAAGTTTCTCATCTTGACAAGAGCGGAAATGTCATAGAGACAGAAGTCGAGTGCCTGATGAGCAGCATGCGCGACGCGGTCATCACGCAGACAAAGCGGGAACTTAAAACGCTGAACAGACTGAAGAAAGCGGGATACAAGGTCGGCGCGTTGAAGTTCAAATCTGATTGCACAAGCATAGAGCTGAAGCAATACGGTATGACACACCAAGTATGCAACACGAACAGCTACAAAGTCCAGGGATTCGATTCCGAGATACGGGTTGCCGGAATGCGGCAGCTCAGGCATCTTGACAAGATTGGCATGGAGTACGAGATGTCCGTTGCAAAGCTTGCGCATCGCGGAGAGTCGTATTACATATTGCAGACAGTGTATGTTGACAAAGAGCAATGGCTCTCGTACAAAGAGTCGAAGAAGAACTGGAGCAGGAACAGGAACATAGAGAATCCGGAAGACAAGCTTCCGGAATATGATATAAACGCGCTTGACTTGGGCTGCATGACAACGGCGACGGATGCATACGGCAACAAGTATAATGTACAGATTGAAGAAACAGAGCGTCTGAAGCGTCTTCAGAGAAAGTTCAACCGGCAGTTAATTAATAAGGGTTGGAACAGGAAGAAGAAGAGCCGCAAGAGGATTAAGAACTCTAACAGGATGTGCAAGACACTTGTGCAAATCAAGCGCGAGTATGAGAAGATGTGCAATGCCAAGAAGAATGCTGCAATAGAGCTTTGCAACAAGGTTCTTAATGAAAGCCGTGTTCTGGTCATCCAAGACGAGAACCTGTCCGGATGGCAGCAGAACAGACATGGAAAGAAAGTGCAGCACGGCATTCTCGGACTTGTGAAAAGGAGACTGAGATGCTCAAGCCAAGTCCATGTCATAGACAGATGGGTGCCGACCACGAAACTTTGCACGCACTGCGGAATGATGCATGAAAATATAAGACAAAGCGACCGGAAGTTCATATGCCCGCACTGCGGGCATGACGACGGCGACCGGGATGTGCATTCTGCAAAGGATATGGTCTGGCTGTACATTAACATGCCACAAAAGATAGGACTGGACGGGTCCGAATTCACGCGCGGGGACTTTGATGAAGGCGTCAGGGAACTGTTCTTCTCTGACGAGACCATCGAAGGTTGAACCGCGAAGCCCATGTCCTTTAGGACTGGGAGCGTCACTTGCAAAAATTCATCGCTGCAAAGATAGTGATTATTTTTGATTCAAACAATATCAAACAAGTTATTTAACTTTCATTAATGCAAAAAAAAATCTGGCCCGCTATCACAGCGAACCAGAAACAAAAGTACTTTTTAAATTCAAATCAACATTATTAATTAAACAATCAAAACTTTGCAAATATAGCGATTTTGATTTTTCTGTGCAAAAAAATAATACAATTTTTATAAATTAAAAAAACCGGCGCGCTGTCACAGCGAACCGGCTAAAAACATAAAACCTAAGAGTAATGATAGTATGTTTGCCTTCAACTCTGCAAATATATAGACTTTTTTCGAAACTGACAAGAAAAAACAAAAAAATTTTCAAAAAAAAAATGTCCGCGCGCTGTCACAGCGAACGGACACAACCAAATATGTATAGAACACAAAAATTGAAAATTCCCAAATAAATCAATCAGTAATCTCAAGATATCGTCTTACATCATCCTTCTTATAATGGCTTATGATGTACCCATCTATCTTGTCGTACAACTCTAAATAAAGAGCCGAGAACTTATTGCCGTTCTTACCGTACCACCATCCGGACTTAAGACTCATCACAATCGCGAGTTCCATTCCGTATGTCGTCTCATCCTTCCATTCAGAAAACGCTCTATGAAACGTGTCCTTTATGCCGTTCTCTCCGAAAGCATCTGCAATCGAAAAATCATCCCAGAACGTTGTTACGAGCTTATATCCATTGTCAAGAGTTATTTCCATGCTCAAATCCTGTTTATTCCTCGCCGGCAATCTTCTTGAGTCTTGCAAGTTCTTCAGAACTCACAACTTCATAATTGTTGCATGCATATCTATGACGCATAACAGCTTCTTCATAGATTCCCTCTACTTCCTCATAACTCTCTTTTACCACAATCTCTTCACGAGAACAATCATTATAGTAGCCGATAAGAGTCTTTCCGTCATCATTTTCACCAATGCTCTCGATATTGCCGTATTCGATTTTCACTTCTGAACCTGTTTCATCCGAATGTAAAGTTATCATCACAGTAACATCAACGCGGAGTTTCACGTCTATAGCGTCTCCACCACAATCTTTGTCGATTTCTTCATCATCGTCATCATCGTCATCATCCCCATTTTCCAGATACTCCCGAAGATCGTCAACCGTATCGACGCCGTAGCTTCTCAGAACTTCCTCAATCTGCTCATAAAGTTCATCGACACTCTCCTTGACAACAGCATCATACCGACTCAGGATATCATATGGCGTTATGTACTCGACATGCGTCTGTCCATCTTCTTCTTCGTAGATATTCTGAATGTCAGTGATCTCCAAAGTTTTTCCAAACTCTTCGCCATCAATAATGAATGTCATATGAATAGACGGATCGACCTTTTTCGTTATTTTAGATGCCATAGTTCTTGTAGTTTTTAATTATTTGACAATATAATTATAATTAACTTTGACTATTCAGACTCTCTCATCAAGTCGTGCAACCCGGGGATTTCATCGACAACAAGCTTGTCAAGAAGCTCCATCTCGCATCCGGACTGCATGATATGCTTGTCATAAGCATCGATTTCTTCATGCTTCATCAGACGTGTCAGATACTTGTGGAACGGAAGCGGCATACCTTTGTATATACCTTCACGGTCGATGCTCTTATGATAGAACTCTCCCAACTTGTGCTTGGAATTGTCAGAAAACCTGACAGCGCTGAACTCATATCCCTGCAGTACGAACCACTCTACCTTAAGATCAAGCGCCGTCTCGAACATTCCGTCATTGCAGATATCAAGAATCTTTCCATACAAAGAGTCATCACCATCAAAGTAATACACAATCTCGTCCGAGTTGAAAGCAGCCATCTTCAAATCATTCGGACAACAAAGCATCCGTTCGATATACTCAGCAAGCGACTTCATCAGGTTCTTCTCTACAGATATGGTCCTTGCTGGATTCAGCTTACCGAAGATGACCTGACGGCTGTACTTCGACTCTGAAATGTAATCGAGCATGAAGCCGGAACAGAACTGTGCCAAAAAATCCCGGTATGTTTTCTGCTTGATAACCCCACACTTGCACAAAGTCTGGAAGTTCGCGTTCCTCATGTCAATGGAAATGAAACGCTTTCCGACATTCTGCATATTATAGATTCCCTTGCTTCCACAAACAGGCTTCACGACATAGTTTGTCTGGAACGGCAACACCTTCAAATTGTTAAACTCCTTGTATGCATCGGACTGCTCAACTTCACGAATAATCCTGTCCCGCGTCTCATAGTACTCCTGAAGAAACTTGGAAGCCTTCTCCGCAAAGTCTTGACCTTCATAGAGCCTGTTGATGTTGCACACGAGATTGCACCATTTCGTCTGTGCTCCGTACGTGTCTTCATACAGCGACAAAGAATGGCGAAAATTCGCCTCGTCGCATCCGTCAATCGGAATCTTGTAGTCACTTGCGAACCTTGCTGCAAGATTGAAATCATAAAACATATACCAGTTGTCGGAATAGTTACTCACCTTGGTGATATCTATCAAATCACTATTTTTGCTCATACTAATAATAGTTTAAATTGTTTAATTTCCACTCAAAGCCATTATCATTTTTTAAAACAGAGTCGAAAACACTCATACCGTTTAGCCAATGCTTTTTTCATGTTTCAATAATTTCTCGAACTCCTGTAGAGATGTTTCTATTTGTTCAAGATTATAGTTTAACTCTTCATTTTCCGGACAATCTACAAGAACGCCATACAGCACAGTCGCAATATAATTGAATATCTCTATAAGAGTTCCATTATGCACATAAGGAATGTATGGCTGAAAATCAGCAACCAATTGTCGCAATCTGTCCAAATTTTTTCTTTGTCTTTTAGTCATAATTCTTTTAGTCATAATTAATTCATTACCTGTATCATCTATCTCGGAAAACAAGTTCACGGCTTCTCCACAGTGAACCTCTCGATGTAGAATGCATCTTCCTTCCGATTGTACGAAATGGTTGCCAGAATCGTCTTGTACTTGACTCTCTTTGTCTTGCCGTTCACGCATGGCATATAGTATGTCCAGCCGTCATAGTATCTCTCCATGACTTCTCTGAAGAAGAAACGAACATTGTCCGTGTTCAAGTATCCTTCTTCTTTCGGATTGCTGACAAACACACAACCATCCTCGTCCGGATTGCGCTCGATGTACAGACGAACCTGCTCTCCGCTATTTGCGGCAGAGATAATACGCTCCTTTACATCCTTTGCTTCTGTCATCTTCTTCTGTGCATCTGGAGAGTAAACAAACCCGTCATCTACAAGATAGCCCCTGCTACGGAGCACGTCTGCAACATATTCGCGATGTTCTTCACTCACACACCCATAATACCACTCCAGATAATCCGTGTCTGTGCAAGCTTCGATTGCACCTCCCTTGTACTTTCCGAAACGGAACGTGTCTATATTGTCCCATACATACTCGTAGTGTGTCCATGAGCGGGTCTTTCCACGCAGGCTCTCGTCAACCTTGCATCCGGGGTACTTGCTCATCGCAGTCTCCCTTGACGTGGATATCTTTCCGTGATACGTGTACTCTGTGATATGAAGCATCTGACCGCCGCCGGCATCAACAACCTTCTTGTTCTCTGACCACAACGTGTAGAACTTGGTCGCGAAACCGATGACATATCCAGTAGTATCGGTATTCTCGTTTGTTTCTTTTGCTGCAATAGATGTGTTCATGACTTATATTTGGCTTTGTTGTTAAACGGTATGCAAATATAATTATTAGCTCAACTCCATGCAAGAAAAATCCTGAAAAACTTTCTTCAACAAGTGATTTTTAACTCTCATTAACAAACTGATGACATATATGTTGCAAAACAACAACCACAAAAAACAAAACAGACCATAGAACCAAAACGGCATCTATGGTCTGAACAAAATAATAATTATTGAAACAACAGCTAAAATCTGTACATTTTAATCAAGTTCTAATAAAATTGCGCGACATATTTCTTGTAGTC
>Ga0247609_10004489_pt1 | contig 13871 bp, 12 predicted proteins | sample 172DNAGHGlowgp2_FD_193487 | JGI IMG/M metagenome (GOLD analysis project Ga0247609, IMG submission 193487) | Sheep rumen microbial communities from Palmerston North, Manawatu-Wanganui, New Zealand - 1728 DNA GHGlow gp2 | ecosystem: Host-associated > Mammals > Digestive system > Stomach > Rumen ...
AGAGTTTATATAAAAGGAGAAATAAGCAATTTTAAACATCATAGTAGGGGTCATTTATATTTTACTTTAAAAGATGAAAATAGTAGGATAGCTGCTGTAATGTTTGCTTCTAATGCTAGTAGTATTAAATTTGAACCAGAAGATGGGATGAAAGTATTAGTAAGTGGAAGAGTAACTGTTTATGAAGCTACTGGTGGATATCAAATATATGTAGATCAAATGGATTTAGATGGTATTGGTAACTTATATTTAGAATTTGAAAAATTAAAGAAGAAATTACAAGAGCAAGGGTTATTTAATCCAGAACATAAAAGACCGATACCAAGATTTCCAAAAAGAATTGGTATTATTACGGCCCCGACAGGAGCTGCTATTAGAGATATTTTAAGTACTATTAAAAGAAGATATCCTATTTGTGAAACGATATTGTTTCCTGCATTAGTACAAGGTCAGGGAGCAAAAGAAAGTATTGTTGAACAACTTAATAGAGCTCAAGATTTTGACTTAGATGTTATTATTTGTGGCCGTGGGGGTGGATCGATTGAAGATCTGTGGGCGTTCAATGAAGAGATTGTTGCTAATGCAATTTATAATTCTAAAATACCAGTTATTTCTGCTGTAGGTCATGAAGTAGATTTTACTATTGCTGATTTTGTAGCAGATCTTAGAGCACCAACACCAACGGGAGCAGCAGAAATGGCAGTTCCTAATCTAGTTGATTTAAAAACTTTAATTAATCAATATACAATTAGATTAAACGAGAATGTTAAAGGTATTATTAATTTATATACAAAGAAATTAGAAGCTTTAAAAGGTTCATATGTACTTAAAAATCCATTGGCATTATATGAAGCTAAAGAACAAAAATTAGATAGTTATATTGACCGAGTCAATGGAATTATTAAGAGTTTATTAGAATTGTATACTCATCGTTTAAATACTGTAAAAAGTAGTTATGTTTTAAAAAATCCATTAGCTACTTATGAAGTAAAAAAGGAAAAACTTATTAATTTAAGTAATATTTTAAATAAAGAAATGAATGCTATATTAGATAGTAGTAAACATAAATATGAAATAATGATTAACAAACTAGATTTACTTAGTCCTTTAAATATTCTTAGCAAAGGATATAGTGTTGTTAGTAAAGATGATAAAGTACTTAAGAGTGCTAAGGACTTAAAAGTTAATGATGAATTAAATATACGAATGAGTGAAGGAAAAGTTAATGCTATAGTAAAGGAGATTATATAAGATGGCAGTAAAAAAGGAAGAAAAAACTTTTGAAGAAAGTTTAGTTGAATTAGAAACAATAGTTAAGGAATTAGAAAGTGGTAATGTTGATTTAGATAAAGCTATAGAAAAATATAGTGAAGCGATGAAACTTGCTAAAACTTGTAGCGATAAATTAAATAATGCTACAGAAAAAGTAAATCAAATACTTAAGGAAAATGGTGTTTTGGAAGAATTTGAAATAGAAGAATAGTTCTTCTATTTTTTTTTTATTATGTTATAATTAAATGAGAATAGAGGTGTCTTTGATGAGTGAAAACAAAAAAGAAATCGTGGATGAAAAGGTTGAAGAAGTAAAGGAAGAAAAAAAGAGCGAAGAAGTTAAAGAAGAGAAAAAAGAAGAACCAAAAAGTGAAGTTAAAGCAACTCCTAAAAGAAAGATTAATTTTTGGTCTGAGTTTAAATCTTTTTTGATAATTATTTTAATTATTGGTCTATTAGTATTAGGAGGATGGGCTTGGTATAAATATATTAAGGATCATCCAAAACCAGAGAGTGAGACTACTCAAGAAAGTAAAAAAGAAGTTATTGGTTATAACTATAAGGTAGTTGATAAAGATGGTAATGAAGCTCAAGTATTAAATAATTATATTATTCTTCATAAAGATGGCTATGTAACTAAGATCCTATCTTTAGCTGGTGAAGTATTGTATGAAGGTAATTATAAAGCTAATACATTTGCTTTAGGTATTGATAAAAATTTGTATTTATTGGATGTTCAAAGTGCTGATGATGCTAATAGTATTAAAGTATCTAAGTTTGATGGAAAGGAAATTAAAGAAGTTTATTCTGTTGGTGTAGATAATGTTTATTTCCAATTGGTTTATTATAGTGATTATGAAAATGATTCTTATTTAGTAGGACTAGCTGGATCGGAATTTGTATTTGAAGATGGAGAATCTAAAATAGAAGATACATATTTTTATGATTTAAAAGGAAATGAAGACTCTTTTAATGGTTATATGCTTAGTGGAGATGTAGCAGTCTTAGATATTGAATCAGATATTTATACTTATAATGAACAATATATTACTTTTGTTGATAATAATGATAAATATGGATTATATGATTATGTTAATGAAAAAATAGTAACTGAGGCGTCATATGATGGTTTATATGGAACTTATAATGATAATTTCGTTGCTGTTAAAGATAAAAAAGCCGGTATTATTAATAGTAATGAAAAGATTTTAGTTGTATTTGAATATGATTTTATTGATCAACATAAAGATTTTTATGTAGTTAGTAAAGATGATAAACTAGCTATTATGAATAAAGATTATGAATTCGTTACAGGTTTTGATTTTAAATATCAAAACGGTGATGGAGGGGAATATACATATAAATTATGTTGTGCTAATTTTAATACTTTTGCTGCTGTTAAATATGGCAATAAATATATATTAGTAACGAATAATATGATTAATGAATATGGTTTAGATTATCCCGTTGATGAGACTTATATAATTGATTCTAATGGTGAATCAGAAGTAATAAAGGAAGATGGTTTCAACATTTTAGATAATTATATATATTTCTTTGATAAAAAGAGTAATAGTTATACCTTCTATGATAAAGATTTAGATTATCGTTTTACTGTTGATTTATCTAATTATGCATTTGCAAAAGATTTTCAATATTTCTATGAATTTGGTGATTATGTATATGTTTCTGGAAAGAATATATATTTTGATACGAAGAACGGAAAAGAAGTTACTAAACCTGAAGAATCTTTTATTAATAAAAATGTAAAAGTAATTGATAGTAATAATAAAGCAGTAATTAGTGTAGATGGTGAAGAAGTAGTTACATTAAAAAATACAAAAAAGAATCCGATGATTCAGGAGGAATATAATAATGGCTTCTACTTTGCAGATGATGAGAAATTAGTTGTATTTATTGAAAAGTAATTCTATTGAATTACTTTTTTTATGGTATAATACTTGAGAAGTGATTGGAAATGGAACAAGAAAAGAAGAATCAATATATTTTAATTACAGTTGTTGTCGTTCTATTATTCATTGTTTTTTCATTAGGTATTTTTTTTGCTATTAAGTATAAAAATCAAACTTTAAAAAACAAAGGATATGTTTTTAATCAAGTTTATTATAGTGAATATAAATTAGATATGATTGATGAAAACTATTATATTGGTTATTTAAATGATCAACAGATTAATGTAATTGTTAATAAAGAAGGCAAAGAAGTATTTAGTAATGGTACGAACATTTATTATGATGGGGTTTATAAAACTAAAGAAGATAATTATATAATTTATAGTAATAAAGATAATCATTTGGTTATTTATTCTTTTGATGGAACAAAGTTGGAAAAATTGAAAGATTTAAATGATGTATCTTATGTTAAACCTATTTTATATACAAATGGAAACATTGAATATATTGTTGGATTTGCTTCACAAGATAATAATAATTTGTATTTATACATGTTAAATGATTTAGAAACAGTTGTAATTAATAATGTTTCTTTTGTAGGTGATGACTTAGTTCAAGGTGTTTATTATACATATAGCGATAATAGTTTAGTCGTAATGAATACTGATTCAATGTTTGGAGTAGTTGATTATTCTGGAAAGGTAATAATTGATTATAAATATACTGATTTAATAAATACCTATTCTAATAGTTTTATAGTTAAAAATAAAAAAGGATTATACGGAATCATTAATAAGAATGGGGAAAGTATAGTTAAAACAAAGTATAAAGCAATAGATTTGTATAGTAATTATTATTTGGTAGTTGATAGTAATGATAATATGGCTGTATATGATAAAGATTATAAAAATATTACAGGGTTTAATATGAAATATGATTCTTTATTGGAATATGAATTAAGAAGTAATATTAATAGTATTTATTTATGGAAAGTAGGAAATAATCTTGTTGTTGTAAATAATTATCTACAAGATATTAATAAAACTGAATTTTCGAAAGGAAATGCTTATTTTATTAAGAATGGTAAAATAGATAAGACAATTAAAGAAAATGGTTTTGCTAATAATGGTATTGTTTATTCTTATGATAAGAAATATAAGATTACAGTATATGATAGTGAATTGGAAGAAGACTATAGTTTTAAATTGAATGATGCTAAAACTATATTAAGTATTTCTAAACAAACTGATGATATTATTGGTGTTACTTATATGAATAAAAATGATGAGAATAAAGTTGTTTATTATAATAAAGGAACAGAAGTAGATTTTTCATATGGAGATGTTTTAGGGAAAAAGGACGATATTTATATTATTCGTAAAGAAGATAAAGTGACATTATATGATAAGGACTTAAATGCTTTGGATAGTTTAGATGGCGAATATACGAAATATAGTAATGGTTATTTAATTGTTGATAATGGTATTTATAAAATTGAGAAGAGAAGTTAATCTTCTCTTTTACATTTTACATACAAATTATCGGCTGGTTATTGAGATATAGTGTTTTTTTTGCTATTATTTTATTGGTGGAAGTATGAGAAAAGTTTCATTATTATTTAACTTTTTAATTGTTGGATTAATAGTGCTTTTAGGAGGACTAGTTTTTTGCAATGAAAAAATAGGTTATGGTAATGTAGCTACAAAAATTGAAAAAATGACACCTGTTATAGCTGATTATCATTTTGCACCTGATAGTGATGAAATTTGGGAATTTATGTCTAATGCAACTAATATGGAATTAAGTTTATTAGAAAATGTTGAATTAGAAGAACAAATAGAAGAAGAAGCTAAAGCTAAGAAAATTAGTGCTGAAGATCCAAGTAAAATTGTTAAAAAGCAACAAAAATTAAAAGGAGTTGCTAAAGAAACTACTGCTAAACAGGATGTTCAAAGGTATGAAACTAATGAAACAAGTTTAGGTATTGATGTTTCAACATGGCAAGGTAAAATTAATTGGAGTAAGGTTAAAGCTTCTGGTATTAGTTTTGCAATGATAAGAGCAGGATTTAGAGGAACTGTTTCTGGTAAAATTACTGAAGATAATCAATTTGAAAATAATATAAAAGGTGCTATAGCAAATAATATTAATGTTGGGGTTTATTTCTTTTCTATGGCTAAAGATAAAGAAGAAGCTTTAGAAGAAGCTAAATGGTTATATGAACATATTAAAGATTATGATATTTCATATCCTGTAGCTATCGATATAGAAATTTTTGATAGAGACCGATTAGAAGGTGTTTCTTATTCGCAAATGACAGAGAATGCAATTACTTTTTGTAATTATATGAGAAGTAAAGGATATACACCAATGATTTATTCTTATATGAATGCTTTAACTAAGATATTTGATACTGCTAAGTTTGGTAATGAACGAATTTGGTTGGCACAATATAATGATGTTGTAACTTATAAAGGTAAATATCATATGTGGCAATATACTAGTAGTGGAAGTGTTCCTGGTATTAACGGAAGAGTAGATATGAACGTTGCTTATTTTAGTGTTACAAATGATGTTACAAAAAGAGAAGTAGTAAATGGTGTAACAAGAAATACTAACGATCCTGTTGTGGATTTTATTACGATGGATATGGTAACTACTTTGAATAAAAACGTGACATTAAGGTCGAGTCCTTATGTAAATTATCCTAATAAAGCAGGAACTTTGGAAAAAGGTACAACAATTAAGGTTGTTGGAATGTCTGATGAATTTATTAAGATTATATATAATGGTAATATTTTCTATATTAATGATACAGATTGCTTTGTTCTTAAATTAACACCATTAAATTTTACGGATGTAGATTTACTTGCAAAAGTTAATAAAAAAGTTGATTTGTTATATCAACCATATGATTTCTTGAAAAATAATGTTTATAATCAGGTTGATGTTGAAACACAAATAAAAGTAACTGGATTAAATAAGGACTATGTAAGAATTAAAATAGATGATAAAGAATATTACGTTAATGATGTAGAATTCTATGATGTTATAAAAGATAAAAGTCAAGGAAGTTCAGGAAAAAGCAATAGTTAATATTGCTTTTAATTTGCTATAAATTAAGGTTTGTGGTAGAATAAATCTCGCTAAAAAAGGAGGGTTTAATATGGTTGATGAAAAATTATTAAAAAATGTTCAAAAAGCCGTTAATTTAATTAATGAATTAAATATATTATCTGTTGAAGATTTAAAGAATGCTGCTATGCAATATGGATTAGATTTTAATGGAGATAAAGAGGAAATAGTTTTATCTATTGTTAGAAAGAAATTAACTGTAGAAGAGTATGAAGATTATCAAAAATATGTTAGTTATCTTCGTTTCAAAAGAAGTATGTCTAACTTATCTTTATTAGATGAATCTGTTGATCAAATTCAAAGAATTTTTGAAGAAAAGTATAAAATGACTTCAGAGAGCAATAGAGCAGATGATCAAAAAAGAGAAGTTGAGCTTCAATTTTCTGGAGCAATGTCTTTAGTCAGATTAAATACGGAATATGCTGCTGTTAAGAAAGCATTGGATGATTATATAAGTAAAGAAACTAAAAGTGGAATGAAAATAGCTTCACTTAGTGAAAAATTAGAATTTATTAATTCTAGAAATATATTTTATCGTTTCTTACACAGAGGGAAAGCTGAAGATTTAGAAAAAAAGAAACATCAAACAGTAGTTTTTTCCTTAATTGAAAATGAAGCTGCATATAAAAAATATGAAGCTACTGTTAAAAATTATGTTAGTAAATTAAGAGAATTATTCTATAAAATGTTAGATAATAGAGTGATTGCAAATGCTGTTTATCTATATAGAACAATGCCTAGAGATGTTGAGGATGAAAATTTTTATAAAGTAGGAAATTTATCTGATATCAAGTTTACTCTTGAAGAAAAAGAAGCAATTTTTGATGATTTTGTTAAAGAAGCTAATTTTGATGAAGAAGAACATGTAACTGGTCCAATATTTTATGAAGCTGTACAAAAATATGTTACAAAGTACTATTCAATTATGAAATCAAGAATAGCAATTAAACAAAGTAAATTAGTTAAGGATATTAAAAAAATTGTTGATGGTCAAAAGGGTCTTGTTAGTGGAGTATATAAAGATTTATGCTTATATTATGGAAATGACGAAGAAACATTCGGTTCTTTAGGTAAAGACTCAGATCCTCAAGTTAAAAGAAAAAAATAAAGCACTTATAGTGCTTTTTTTTAATTGTTATGATATAATTTTTTATAGTATAAGGTGATTATATGCATGTAGAGAATGAAAGGGTAAAGAATACAATTAAATTAATAATCGGTTTAACAATACTAATTGTTGTCCTTTTTGTGTGGGATTTAATTGTTAATCGAAAAGGTAATGTTAAAGATATTTTAAATAACATTATTACTACTAAATTTCAAGATTCTTATAATGGTGTATATACATATACAGAAGAATTGGGGTATAAAATATCAGCTTTTACTGGATGTAGTCTTAGTGAGATAAATAATTATCTTTTAGTTATTAATGATGATTATTATGCATTTAGAAGTAGTTGTATGGGAACTTATTTAAAAGATAAAGGAAAAACTGATGATTTAAATATAGTTGCTGGAGATAAGGCTTATTCTATTAATTATAAAGATCATCTTTATGAAAGAGATTATAAAGTAACTTCAATTATTCCTAATAATGCCATTGCAGATGCTAAAGGTGCTATTGATTTAAATTCATTACCTGGAATAGTAAAGGAAACAGAATTTGAAGGAAATTATTATGATATAAATAGGGTAGTTGCTGGTCTTACTTCAAATATTTATGTTTATTTTACTCATTTAGAGGGAGAACAATATTCTATTAGATTTAGTAGAGTTAGGTCAGGATTAGAATCACAAGGAGCTACTGATTATACTTATATTATAAAAAATATTGATAAAATGCCGTTGTATTATACATTTGGTGATAATTTAGTTATGTTGGAGAGAGAATCAACTAATTCTACTTATTCATATAAATTTAAGGTTTATACATTAAAAGATGGAATTACTTATGATTTAAAGAATATGTTTCCAATTACTATTGATAATGAAATACTAAATTATGATAAGAGTGTATATATTGTCTATGATAAGAGTAATAGGTTGTTTAGAATGTTTGTAGGAAATAATAAAGAATTCTGTGTAAAAAATGGAGATAAAGATAAGGTTGCTTATTACGAGTTTGAAATAAAATACAATTATAGTACTAATGAATTTGAAAGACCAGAATATATTAAGAAATGGTATGAGAATAGTGATTGCTCTTATATTAATGGATTATTGAAAGAGGCGGTATAATGATTATAGAAGCGATAATTACAATTTTTGGTATATGTATAACATTTATTCCAGTTATTTTCTTTGTTCATTATTTATTTACGCATGTTAAGAAGAAAACTAGATTTGATTACCATATTGAATTAGTTAAGGATAAAAAAGGTACAATGGGAGGGCTTTTTGCTTATGTTGAAAGAATTCTTTTAAGTTTGTTATTCATTATTGGTGGCATTCATATGAGTGAATTTTTTCAAATTAGGGAATTAACATTAGTATTTATTATTGTACTGATATTATATGTAATTTTTAAATATTTTGACGTAAAAAATGAAAAATAAAAAAAAGAAGATGATATCTTCTTTTTATTATGATATAATTTTCTTAGTATGGATAATAATATGGGGATGGTTATATGAGGTTTAAAGAGGAGTTCTTAAAAGAACTTATCAAAAGGCTTAAAGAAAACGTTGAAATAATTGAATCTAGCTTTAATTTGGCTGGAATTGAGTTTATAAAAACACAGTTATTTGACGTTGATCCTATTGAATTTAGGTTACCTGTATTAGTTGAAGATAATCCATATAAGTTTATAAGTAAATTAAGTTATGCAATAGTAAATAAGAATGAAGTAAAGGTTGTTACTAATAATATTGCTTGTGATTTATTGCTAGAGTTAATTAATCTTATTTTGAAAGAATTTCAAATGGAGAGGATTGGTCGAATTGGAGAGTAATAATGATTTTAATCGTGACTTAACTATTGGTTATTTAAGTTTATTAGCTAAATATGATAATAGAGAAGAATTTAACAAGTGCTATAGTTCTGTAGAACCAATGCTTTTAAGTGCGATTGATTCTACTACTGATAAAGATTTATTAAGTAGATTTAAAGCGATTATCGATTATAAAAAAGAACTTGAAATGGGGTTGAGCAAATGAGATGTCCTAAATGTGGAGCTTTCATAGGAGAAGGAACAGACGTTTGTTTCATGTGTGGTACGAATATAAAAACATATAATCCAAACATGGCAAATGGGGGCTTTTATGGACAACAACAGGGTGGTAATTTCCCTGGTCTTAACGATTATGATAATATTTATAATAACGTAAAGAATAAAGATAAAGACGTATTTGATTTTTTTGCTGATAACAGTTTATTAATCAAATTTATATCTTTTATTTCAATTGTTGCTGTAGTTGTTCTTTCAGGTGTAATTTATTATAAAATTAAAAGTAAGGAGACTAAGTTAGAGCCAGTAGTAGGTCAATTATATTATAAAGTAGATGATATTTTCCAAAACATTGGTGAGGGAGAATATAGCTCAAGTGGAGAAAAAGGAAGCGCTTGTAATATAGTTGTTGCTGTTGATTCAAATTCTTCTGATAATTATGTAGATAATTTATTTAAGATGGCTAAGCAAAAATTAGAACCTCAAAGAGATAAAAAGCAAATTGTTATTGATAAATTAAAAGTGTATACTTCATTAGAAAGTTCAATAACGATTAATGGTACTAAATGGTATTATATGAATGTTTATTATCCGGAAACAGAAGGTGGACCAGCGACAGTTCTTAAATATCAGTTTTATACAACTATATATAATGGCTTTGCATATAATGCAGAATTAATTAATAATAACAATGAAGATAAATGCTCTTCAGCATTCGATAATTTTGTTAGATCGTTAACATTTTTAGAAAAAAGCGTCGAAATAAAGAAATAAGAATAAATTAAAGGGGAAGGAGAGTTGCTATGAAGAAGTGTCCTAAATGTGGGACCATACTAGATGATTCTAAAGTTAAATGCTATGTTTGTGGCACTGATTTACAAAGGCAAACTCTTACTAATTTTGGCAATTCTTTTAATGAAAAAATAGGTGCTAATGTTTCAAATAATCAGGGAAATGTTTTAAATAATAGTAATTCATTTCAGGGTGTTAATGTTAATCAGGTAAATGGTTCTATTGCTTCTAATTCAAATTTTTCTAATTCAGTTTATAATAATCAATTAAACAATTTGAATTCAATGGCATATGATGATCGCACAGCTTTGGAAAAAATGTTTTCTAGTGATGATAGATTTAAAAGTAAGGCAGAAATAAATGCTGAAAATGCAATGAAAAATAATCAAAAAAGGAATAGTTTTGCTAATGCTTTTAATAATAGTATGAATACGGGTACGAGAAGTGCTAATTCTAATAATGTTTCATCAGTTGCTAATAAGCAAGGAAATAATAAAGCAAATCCACAGATGCCTCAACAAATGCCTCAACAGCAAATGCCTGCAAATCAAAGAATGATGAATCAGCAGCAAATTCCTGGTAATAATATGGCGAATAGTCAAGGGGCGCAGCCACAATTATTTACGCAGAAAATGATGCAAAATAAGGCGAAACAAAACGTTAAGAAGCCTAGTATTAAAGATAAATTATTAGAAAAAGTAAATGGTTTAAAAGCTAAGAAACAAAATAATGCAAATAATAACAATTCTAATCAATTTAAAAACAACAAGAATAATGTTAATAATCAAAAACCTGCTATAAATTGGGGAAATGATTTAGTAAATGAAAATAATAAAGGGAACTTTAAAAAAACAGGGGGATTTAAAATTAATTCTTCAATGGCTTTTAATATTATTGCTTTAATCATTGCTATTGGTGGTGTTTTATTTGTATATTTTAAATTCATAAAAAATGATAGTAATGGAAAAGTATATATTTTGAATGGTTTAAGATATTCTATTTCTAATAATTTTAAATTAAAGGATGAAAAGAATAATTTTCGATTATATACTTATGGTGAATATTGTTCTATTGGTCTTTCTTATGGACCAACAAATGCGGTTTCAACTTATATTGATGACTTATATGAAAAGATTAGATCTGAGTATGATATGCAATACTTTAAAGTCAGTAAAAGTACTGCTAAATATAATAATAATGTTTGGACAGAAATAAATGTTGTTAGTTTGGCTAGTAATGCTTCAAGTGCTAATGGTTATACTACACAGACGAAGATTCAATATGTATCAATTATATATGAAGGTAACTATTATACTGTAGCATATCAGAATACTAATAATAATACGATTTGTTCTGCATCATATGATGGATTTTTAAAAACACTTGCATTTAAATAGATAGTTTTTTAAACTATCTTTTTTTTATTTATGTCTTTTTAAGTATTCTAAAATATGGTATTATTATCTTAGTATAGAATAATGAGGTATGGATGGTGGTTTTTGTGAATAACAATTTTTCGGCTTTTAAATTATTCTTTGATGAATTTTTATATAAAAAAAATAGTTTTGTATCTTATGCAAAAGTAGAAGAAAACTTGGAAAACATTAATAATTTAGTTATGAGCGTAAGAAGGTTTTCTAAAATTGATATTAAAGCTTATATGATTAACTTGAAAAAAGTTAATAAAGCATTGAAAAAAGAGTTAGATGAAATATATAGCAATAATAAACCATTGTTGGAATACTATCATATTATGTATAAAGCTAGAACAAATTATACAAATGATGCATTAAAGGATTTACCTTTGATTATTTCTAATTCTTTTTATAATGATTATCGTCTAGATGATAAAACACCTTTAGAACTTGAGAATAGTAATAATACAATTCCTAAATATTCATCGTTAGAAAAGAAAAACATTAGAGAAGAAGCTAAGAAACAACAAAGTTTAAATTATTTTCTAGGTTTATTAAAGAAAAGTGAAAATAAAAGAAAATATGAATCTTTTTTAGAAAAGATGGATATCTTATTAAATATATATCCTTTATTTGACGAAAATCACTTTAAGTTCTTTGGGAGAGTAGAAAAAGCAATTGAAGGATATGAAAAACTTTATAAAAAATTAGAGGAGAAAGCTAAATTATCGGATGATTATGAAGAAATTTCTTTAAAAATGAAAATTGCTTATCGACTTAAAACAGATGATTGGGTAGAATTACTAAAAAAATTGGTTAGTGATCACTTTGATTTTGTGTTTAAAATAAAAGAAAACAATTCTGAAACAATGAGTCATTTTAATGTTGTAAATAAAATTTCTTATGAGTCATATTTAGATATTATTAAACGTTTAAAAGAAGAAAAAGAATATCTTGATGATTGTTTTTATAAAAATGAATTTAAACCGTCATATAAGTTTGATGATAACTATCTTTTAAGATTTAAGAATTCGTTAATTAATGCTTATTATGATAAAAGATTTCATTTAAATGTTATAAAAGGTGATTTAAATAGTTATGTTGATACTGCTATTAATTTATATAGTTTAGCTTTTGATTTAGAAAACAGTGTTTTTGATTATTATTTATATTTAGCTAGTCATTCGAGAAGACTATCTAGAAATAATGATGTAGAGAGTGCAATTATTAGAAATATCTATGATATATATTCACCATTAGTTTCTTTGAATAGATTTGAAAAAATTAGAAAAGAATTTGGAGATTTTCTTGCTAAAGAGAGTAATGAATTTAAGCAAAAATATAATACAGAGTTGTTATCTAGAAGGGTTGATTATGGATTTAAAGGAATGATTCCTAATATTTCAGCTATTAAGATTTTTCTAAATGAGAGATGTAAAAACTTCATTGTTGAAAATTGCTTAGATAATATTATTAATTTTGATGATAGTGGTTTATATGATACAAGAAATTATGATTTAGAAGTTCTTTGTGAGAAACTTAGTATCGAAGAAGTATTAAATCTATATGGTAGATTGAAATCTATTTTTAGTAATTTTGATAATTCATTCTTAATACCACAAAGGTTTATTTGTAATGTTATTTATAATAAATTGTATAATGAAGATGAAACAAATAGATTGGATAAGTTAAAAAATATTTGTCTTTCTTATTTAAAAGAAGAACCATTATTTCTTTAGAAAATAAGGGTAAAGTACTAGTAATAGTACTTTTTTTTGTGTTATACTTTTTATAGGGAGTGGTTTTATGAATCTTGATGATATTATTGAAAAAATTAAAAGATTAGAAAATGGTGGTAATGGTACTAATCTTACTTGCTTTATTGTAGCTTTTGATTTTTTATATTTTTTAAAAGATAATGATAATAGAGAAAGATTCATCCATGAATATTATAAGAATGATAATGGTATGTTTACTGCTAATTTTAAAAAAGTATGTAATTATTGTGAGTCAATTCTTATAGAAGATAATATATATAGTAATATGCTCAAATCTATTGAAATGGAAGTAAAAAGAGATGACTTAGTTAGTATGTATAATTATTATGATGCTATTGATAGAATAGAAAAAGCTAATGTAAGTACGAAGAATTTGATTAGTGATGGCTTTAAAATTAGA
>Ga0247609_10004491_pt1 | contig 13866 bp, 10 predicted proteins | sample 172DNAGHGlowgp2_FD_193487 | JGI IMG/M metagenome (GOLD analysis project Ga0247609, IMG submission 193487) | Sheep rumen microbial communities from Palmerston North, Manawatu-Wanganui, New Zealand - 1728 DNA GHGlow gp2 | ecosystem: Host-associated > Mammals > Digestive system > Stomach > Rumen ...
GTATATGTAAGCAACAAAAAGAAAGCCTGCGAATATATCGGAGCCAATTCCTTATCATACAATCTTAAAGAAGATTCTACCCAGGAAGAACTTTTAAAACTCATTGACGAACTCAATAACGACGAGAAGGTAAACGGAATTCTTGTTCAGCTTCCTTTACCAAAGCATTTCAATGAAGATGAAGTTATAAGAAGAATCAATCCCGACAAGGATGTCGACGGTTTTCATCCAATTAACGTCGGAAGACTTTCAATCGGCGAAAAAGGCTTTGTTTCATGTACTCCCGCAGGCATTATTGAGCTTTTAAAAAGAAGCAATGTGGAAATCGAAGGCAAGGAATGTATTATTATCGGCAGAAGCAATATAGTCGGCAAACCCATGTCGATGCTTATGTTAAGAGAAAACGCAACCGTTACGGTATGTCATTCGAGAACAAAGAATTTAAGTGAAGTTACAAAAAGAGCTGATATTCTTATAGTTGCAATCGGCAAGCCCAAAATGATAGATGCTTCATACGTAAAAGAGGGTGCTACGGTAATCGACGTTGGTATTCACAGAGTCGATCCGACAAGCAAAAAGCTTTGCGGAGACGTTGATTTCGATAGTGTAGAGCCCGTTGCGGGAAAGATTACGCCCGTACCCGGCGGAGTAGGTCCCATGACCATTGCAATGTTGATGAGTAATCTTGTAAATTCAGTAGAGTAAGGAAAAACATATGAAATGTCCTAACTGCGGTTCACACCTCGAAGAAGGCAATCTTTTCTGCGAAGTGTGCGGTGAAGAAATAAATATAGTTCCCGAATACGATCCCGATGTCGATTTATCTGTCGATATCGACGGTGTTTTTGACCATACAAAGGAAATCAATGTAGGAGAAGTCAAAAAACAGAAGAAGGTTCCCAAATCAAGAAACGAGTACTATGAGAAAAACAAGCATGTTTCGAGGGAACAGGTTATCGATTCGGTTGACGACTGGGATGAAGAAGACCCGAATGAAGTCGGTGCCATCAAAGACCTTATTCTTTCCGTGGTTGATTTCTGGAACAGAAACATATTTACGAAGATAGTCGTACTGTTTGTGGTTCTTTTGTTTGTCGGCTTTATTATTGCCTGTATTTTCGGTGTCAGAAAATTAATCGACAGACAGTCAATCGATTATTTAATAGAACAGGCCGAAACATCTTACCGAAACAAGGATTATGAAACCGCCATTGATTATTATGAAAAGGCCATAGAAAAGGATCCGGACAATACCGAGATCAAATTTGCCGTATCCAACTGTTATTTACATGACGGACAGGACAACAACGCAATATTTATCCTAAAAGAAATAGCAAACGACAATCCTTCGCTTGCTACGGATACATACGAGAGAATATTTAATATTTATTACGAAAATCAGGACTGGAAAGGCATAAACGATCTTCTTTTATCATGTAACGATGATGAGATTGTATCGAAATTCCAGGAATATCTCTGCAAAAAACCGGAGTTTTCATACAAAGAAGGCGAATACGACGAAACGCTTTATCTTGAACTTACAAGTGCGATAAACGGTTATGTTTATTATACAACCGACGGTTCGGATCCTGACGAAAATTCGCTTCTTTATACCGAACCTATTTATCTTGAATCGGGCGAATACGATATAAAAGCGATATTCGTCAATGAATTCGGTGTAATCAGCGAAATTAACGAAGCCAAATACAATATCAAGGTCAAGATACCTTTGGCGCCTCAGGTTTCCATTGAATCGGGTTCATACAATGTGCCTATTTTAATAAAGGTTGATTCGGATGTTGACTGCAAGACTTATTATGTATGCTACAGAGCTAATGTAAAAGAAGAAGAGAGAGTTGACCCCGACATGTATGCGACTCTTTACGAATATCCTTTAATAATGCCCATGGGTCCTTCGGAATTCAGATTTATTTCATATAACGAAGAAGGCATACCGAGTACGATTATTACGAGAAAATACAATGTAAAAATTGACGACGCAACCGTATCGTGGGCTGATGCGGCAAATATTGCCACGGTTTACAGATATTCACTCGGCGGACTGGTTGATACCGATGGTAAGGCCACAACCGCTCAGGGTAAATTTGAATATATTATTGAAGATGCTCTTAATCTTAAGGGTACGATTTACTATGTAATCAACGAGTATTATGTAGATACCGCAAATGATGATTTGAGATCACTTACCGGTTTAAGATTTGCGGTAAACGTAAATGATCCCAATGATTACGGTACTCTTGAAATAAATGCCAAAGGCGATTATTACATTATAAAAGAAAGAAGTGTAAACCTGGAGAATTAAGGTTTACGGAAAGGAAAGGAATAGTAATGTACAGTATTTTGGAAGCCAAGGAACTTGTGGCAGATTTGATATACGAATTTGTTGTAAAAGCTCCTAATGTAGCGGCAAATTGCGAACCCGGTCAGTTCGTAATCGTAAGAACGGATGAGGAGTCCGAGAGAATTCCCCTTACCATCTGCGATTATGACAGAGAAAAAGAAACAATCACTATCGTTGTTCAGCTGATAGGTGCCTCCACATATAAGATGAAATATCTTAAAACCGGAGATGCATTCTGCGATTTTGTAGGTCCTCTCGGAAGACCTTCGGAATTAATCAATACTCCTATTGATGAGTTGAAACAGAAAAAGATTCTTTTTGTTGCCGGAGGTTTGGGAACTGCTCCCGTATATCCTCAGGTTAAATGGCTTCATGAGCACGGTGTTGATGCCGACGTTATAATCGGTGCAAAGACCAAGGATCTTCTTATTATGGAAGATGAAATGGAAGCCGTTGCAGGTACTTTATACATTACAACCGATGACGGAAGTTATAAAAGACAGGGTATGGTTACAAAGGTAATCGAAGACCTTTATGCAGAAGGCAAGAAATATGATCTCTGCATCACAATTGGTCCCATGATTATGATGAAATTTGTTTGCCTGCTTACCAAAAAGCTTGAACTTAAGACAATTGTTTCGATGAACCCCATCATGGTTGACGGAACAGGTATGTGCGGTGCTTGCAGACTTACAGTCGGCGACAGTGTGAAATTCGCGTGTGTTGACGGACCCGAATTTGACGGACATCTGGTTAATTTCGACGAAGCAATGAAGAGAACACAGATTTACAAGACTGCAGAAGGCAGAGCATATCTTAAGGCAAAGGAAGGCGATACGCACCACGGCGGATGCGGTAATTGCGGAGGTGATAAATAATGGACGTATTAAAGAAAGTTCCCGTAAGAGAGCAGGATCCGAAGGTAAGAGCTACCAACTTTGAGGAAGTCTGCCTCGGTTACAATAAAGAAGAAGCAATGGCAGAAGCATCCAGATGTTTAAACTGTAAGAACGCACAGTGTGTTAAAGGATGCCCTGTATCCATTTCTATTCCCGATTTCATAAAAGAAGTAAAAGAAGGCAATTTCAAGGAAGCTTATGATGTTATTTCGAAATCATCATCGCTTCCCGCAGTCTGCGGACGTGTATGTCCTCAGGAAAGCCAGTGTGAAGGCAAGTGTATAAGAGGCATCAAAGGTGAGGCCGTTTCTATCGGCAAGCTTGAGCGTTTCGTTGCGGACTGGGCTTTTGAAAACGGTGTTAAGCCCACTGTTAATGCTGAAACGACGAATAAAAGAGTCGCTGTAATCGGCTCAGGCCCTTCAGGTTTATCCTGTGCGGGCGACCTTGCAAAACTCGGTTATGACGTTACTGTTTTCGAGGCATTACATGAACTCGGCGGCGTACTTGTATACGGTATTCCCGAATTCAGACTTCCCAAGGAAAAAGTCGTTAAAAAAGAAATCGAAAACGTTAAGGCTCTTGGCGTTAAATTTGAAAAAAATACAATTATCGGAAAATCTTTTACGATTGACGAACTTATTGACAAGTACGGATTCGAAGCTGTATTTATCGGCTCCGGCGCAGGTCTTCCCAAGTTTATGGGAATTCCCGGAGAGAATGCAAACGGAGTATTCTCGGCTAACGAATACCTTACACGTTCAAACCTCATGAAGGCGTTCAGAGAATCGGAAACACCTATCATGATCGGCAAGAAAGTTGTAGTTGTAGGCGGCGGTAACGTTGCCATGGATGCCGCAAGAACAGCACTTCGACTCGGAAGTGAAGTACATATCGTTTACAGAAGAAGCGAAGAGGAACTTCCCGCCAGAGTCGAAGAAGTACATCATGCAAAAGAAGAAGGTATTATTTTTAACCTTCTTACAAATCCTGTTGAAATCTTATCCGATGAAAACGGATGGGTTTCGGGTATTAAATGTATCAGAATGGAACTCGGCGAGCCTGACGAAAGCGGCAGAAGAAGTCCTGTCGAAATTCCCGGTTCCGAATTCGAGATTGAATGTGATGCGGTAATAATGTCACTCGGTACATCGCCCAATCCTCTTATTTCATCCACTACCAAGGGTCTTGAAATCAACAAAAGAAAATGTATCGTTGTCAAAGAAGAAAACGGTGAAACTTCCAAGGAAGGCGTTTTCGCAGGCGGCGATGCCGTTACAGGCGCAGCTACAGTAATCCTCGCAATGGGTGCGGGAAGATGTGCGGCTAAGGGAATTGATGAATATCTTTCAGGGAAAGGAAACTAAAAATGCCTTTTTGTCCTAAATGCAAAGCAGAATACAGAGAAGGATTTGTAATGTGTGCGGACTGCAAAGTTCCGCTTGTCGAATCTTTGGATAAGAAAAAGCACGAGGAGGTTAAAGGCGAAAATCCCAATGAAGCTCTTTTTATGAGCTTTGACGATTACGCAAGATTAACCGAAGAAGACGATTTCGGTTCCGCCGAGACTAGAATCAATGTCGAAGGCGAATCGGATGAGAGTATCGAAAATCAGGCTTTTGTATCAAGAGTATCAAAAGAACCTTCTCCCGAAGAAATCGAAAAAATCAAACAGGAACTTATTAAACGTGAAAATGCCGAGAAGCAGGAAGCGGAATATGTGTCCAAAAAAGAGAAGGCCGGCGAGTATTTATCAACCGGTATTATGCTCATTGTAATGGGTGCTTTGGGATGTATATTCATAGCTCTTTTATTGGCCGGAGTTCTGCCGCTAAAGGTTCATGGCCTTGTATCAATTATTATTGATGTGATCATGTTCCTTTTCTTTGCGATGTTTATTTACTTCGGTATTCATTCGCTGACAAGATATAAGGATTATAAAGTCAAATCGGTAGACGAAAACAAGGAAAACGAAGAATTTGAGGAATGGTTTAAAAAGACTATAACCATGAGTTTCATTGATTCGGATCTTGAAATCACCGATGACGAACAGACTAATTTCTTTAAGAGAAATGCCAAGATTAAGTACCTTATATCACAGAATTTCCCTTCTGTTAGCGAAAGCCTTGCGGATCTTATGATTGACAAATATTACGGAGATATCTTCGAATGAATGTAACCGTAATCTGTGTCGGTAAAATTAAAGAAAAATTTTTCAAGGAAGCCGTTTCGGAGTATTCAAAACGGCTTTCAAAATTTTGTAAATTAAACATTATCGAAGTTGATGACGAGGAAGCCGGACAAAATTTAAGCGAGGCTTCCGAAAATCTCATAAAAGATAAAGAAGGAGAGAGAATTCTTAAGAAAATACCTTCATCTTCCTACGTAATTACGCTTGAAATAGAAGGAAAGAAGCATGATTCTCTTTCTTTTTCGAAGAATATCGAAAACCTTTGCATAAATGGTTACAGCAATATCTGCTTTATCATCGGCGGTTCATTGGGACTGTCAGATTCGGTTAAAAAGATTTCAAATGAGAAATTATCTTTTTCCGATATGACTTTTCCCCATCAGCTGATGAGAGTTATACTGCTCGAACAGATATACAGAGCTTTTAAAATAATTAATAACGAGCCTTATCATAAATAAAGGCAAGGGAAAATAAATGTCAGACAAAAAGAAAATTGCCAAAGGAATAGTTGTTCAGGGCTCTATCTTAGCGATAGCCGGAATTCTCTGCAGAATCATCGGTATTGCCAGAAGAGTGCCTTTGACGAATATTATCGGAGATATCGGAAACGGTTATTATGCGGCCGCTTACGAATTTTATTCGATAATACTTATTCTTTCTTCATATTCCCTTCCGGCAGCTGTCAGCAAACTGATTGCTCAGAGACAGAGCAGGGGACAGTATAAGAAAATGCAGAAAGTATTTGAGGGTGCTTTGCTTTTTGCGATTATTTCCGGCGGTTTCTTCAGTTTAACGGTATTTATTTTCGCGGATTTCTTTTCCACAACCATAATGGGCGAAGCCATGAGTACAATGGCGATGAGAGTTCTTGCTCCCACCATTTTTGTTGTGGCTTTGATGGCTGTTTTCAGAGGATATTTCCAGGGCCTCGGAATCATGCATTTTACGGCATTTTCGCAGGTTCTTGAGCAGATAATACTTGTTATTGTATCTTTGTCGGCAGCTAAATTACTTTTCGGTGTAGGTACCAAATACGGCAATCTCATGATGAATGAGAATTATGCTTCCGCTCTTGGTGCGGCCGGAGCAACGATAGGCTGCGGCGTCGGAGCACTCGCAGGCCTTCTTCTTATGATATATTTTTATATGCATAACAAGAATGCCATCGAAAGAAGAGTAATTGCCGATACTTCAAAAAACAAGGATACATTCCTTGATGTGCTTATACTTATTTTAAGAACAGCCATTCCGATGATTCTCTGCTCGGTTATGTACAATATCTGCGGCGTAGTCGATCAGTCCGTATTCAACCATCATATGATAAAAATCGGCGAGAGTGATTTAAAATCTTTCTACTGGGGAGTTTATTCCGGTAAATACAAACTCATGATTACACTTCCCATTGCACTTGCCAATGCAATGTGCTCGGCGATAATTCCTTCGCTTACAGGCAGCATTGAAAACAAGGATTATGTGTCCGCCAGAAGCAAAATGGCTACCGTAATAAGAGTCACGATGATTATATCCATACCTGCGGCATTCGGACTTGCAATCCTCGGCAAACCCATCATTTCCCTTTTGTTTAAAGGCGAAATCGATCTGGCTGCAATTATGCTTTTATACGGTTCGATAAGTGTTATATTTTTCTCGCTTTCTACACTCGGAAACGGCATTTTACAAGGCCTTAACAAACTTAAAACACCGGTACTTAATTCGCTTATCGCGTTTGTGCTTCATTTCCTGGCGCTTTTACTTATGTTAAAAGTATTCAAATGGGGCATTCATTCGGTGGTTATTGCAAATCTTTTATTTGCAGTATTTGTAAGTGCACTAAATCATTTTGCTATATACAGAACAATTGCCTACAAGCAGGAGATTAAGCAGACATTCTTAATTCCGCTTATTTCATCCGTGATAATGGGTGTATTTACATTCCTGTCATATTTCCTTTTATCGAAGATAATCGATTACAGAATTGCTCTTTTTATAGCGATGGCCATAGCTGTAGTTATTTACTTCACAGCACTTGTTTTACTTAAAGGTGTCAATGAATATGACTTATCTTTAATTCCGTTCGGCACAAAGATATATGCCGTATTACATAAAGTCGGCATTTACAAAGATATTGACGATTAATTTAAAAGAAAAATATTATTTTGCATCGAAATATGATTAAAATTGATTCTTTAAAAATATCCGCAAAATCAAATATCAACGTTAAAGACTTTGTTGCAAAACATTTTGGGTTGAAAAATGAAATATCTGATTTTACGATTCTTAAAAAATCTCTCGATGCAAGAGATAAAAACGATATAAAATATGTTTATTCGGTTGCCTTTTGCACCGGTGACAAAGAAGAAAAATATCTTTTAAAAAAATATAAAAACATATCGATATACAACAAAAAATCTTATAAGGTTCCTAAAAACAGTAACAATAAAGATTATGACATTGTTATCGTAGGTATGGGACCCGCGGGGCTTTTTTCAGCACTTATTTTATCCGAAGCAGGATTTAAGCCTGTTATTATTGACAAGGGCAAATGTGTGGAAGAAAGAATTAAAGATGTAAACGCCTTTTTTGAAAACGGAAATCTTGATATTTATTCCAATGTACAGTTTGGAGAAGGCGGAGCCGGTACTTTTTCGGACGGCAAGTTGAATACGGGCATAAAAGATCCCGAAGGTAGAAAAGAATTTGTATTAAATACATTCGTAAAATACGGTGCCTCAGAAAATATTCTCTATGATTCAAAGCCCCATATCGGAACCGATGTTTTAAGAAGCGTGATTAAGAATTTAAGAGAAGCTTTGATAAAAAGAGATGTTAAATTCTTATTTTCCAAGGAATTTGTATCTTTTTCTCAGGTTAACGGCAGTATTACCGAGATTACTGTAAAAGACGTATATTCAGGCCAAGAAGAAATATATAAATGTGATAAGCTTATCCTTGCTACCGGTCATTCCGCAAGAAGTACATTTGAGTATCTTAAAGATAAACTTATTATGGAAACAAAGCCTTTTGCCATGGGCTTTCGAGTAATACATGAACAGTCTTTTATAGACAAGGCTCAGTACGGTTACGATTTTGAAAACATATATGAAGACCTCGAACCCTCGCCTTACAAACTGACTCACCAGGGTAAGAATCGCGGTGTATATTCGTTTTGCATGTGTCCCGGCGGATATGTTGTAAATGCTTCCAGTGAAGCCGATATGCTCTGTGTAAACGGAATGAGCGAACATAAAAGAGACTCAGGGTACGCCAACAGCGCAATTATCGTTCAGATAAACAAAGAAGATCTTGATAATTCCGATGTCTTATCGGGTATGAAAATGCAAAGGGACATCGAAGAAAAAACCTTTAGTCTTGGCAAAGGAAATATTCCTGTCAGCGATTTAAAATCATTTTTTGAAGATTTAAAAATAAATACTTCAATTGAGTTTAAAGATTGTCCGGTTAATCCCGACATTGCGATTAAAGGTAAATATACATACAGTAATTTAACGAAGATATACCCCGATTTTATAAATCAGGCATTTTGTGAAGCAATGCTTGATTATGATAATATAATAAAAGATTATGCACTCGTTAATCCCTTGCTGGCGGGAGCCGAAAGCAGAAGTTCATCACCTGTAAAAATTTTAAGAAACGAGAATTTCGAAAGCAGTATAAAGGGAATTTATCCATGCGGAGAAGGAGCCGGATACGCGGGCGGAATCGTATCGGCAGCGATAGACGGTATGAAAGTCGCTGAAAGTATTATAAATAAAGGTTAAACCTTTTAAATAAACGGAGATAATCATGAATTTCAGAGAAGCAATTAAAGACAAGAAAAGAATAGTTGTTAAAATAGGTTCCTCAAGCCTTACACATCCCGAAACCGGCGGTATCGATTATACAAGACTTGAGACTTTAGTCAGAGAATTATGCAACATAAGAAACATGGGCAAGGATGTGATTTTAGTATCTTCAGGAGCAATATCCGTAGGTCAGAGAGCAGTGCACATAAAAGATGCGAAGCATTCGATTGCAACCAAGCAGGCTTGTGCGGCTGTTGGTCAGGCGAGACTTATGATGGTATATCAGAAGATTTTTGCCGAATACAATCAGGTCTGTGCGCAGATTCTTATGACCAAGGATACGATTACCAATGACCTTAACAGATTTAACGCCCATAATACTTTTGAGCAGCTTTTGGAACTCGGTGTTATCCCTATCGTCAATGAAAACGATACCATTTCGACATTCGAAATCAAATTTGGCGACAATGATACACTTTCGGCTATAGTGGCTTCATTAATCGGTGCGGATCTTTTGATTCTTTTATCAGATATTGACGGTCTTTTTACCGACAATCCCAGGACCAATCCCGATGCCGAATTTATCGATATTGTCGAGAAAATCGATGATAAGATCCTTGAGATGGGCAAATCAGAGACCGGTTCGTCAATCGGTACCGGCGGTATGAATACCAAGATTCATGCAGCTCAGATAGTTACCAAATCGGGTGCAGATATGATTATTGCCAACAGTGATGATATTCACATCTTACACAGAATTATGGACGGAAGGGATTTCGGTACATTATTTGTCGCAGATAAGGATGAGAATTTCGAACTGGTTGATTTTGTTTCGAAACTCAGCGAAGAGTAATTATTTTATAAGATTAAGTTTGCAATTTAGTCAACAAATCAGTTTGTCGGTATAGAAAAATGGAAATCGAAAAACTTATTAACAGAATAAACGAACTGTATCACAAATCGCAGGATGTGGGATTGACTCCCGAAGAGCTTGAAGAGCAGAAGAACCTTCGACAGGCTTACGTGGCCAATATAAGAGCCAATCTAAAATCCCAGCTTGACAGTATCGATATTAAGGAAAAAGACGGAAGCATCACTAATCTCGGAGAAAAACATGATGCTGCATTAAACGAACAAAGAGGTAATGACATGTATCTTGAAACTTTAGGAAAAAACGCAAAGAATGCAAAATACACGATTGGTCTCTTGGATGAAAAGACCAGAAACGATGTACTTTTACAGATTGCAGATACACTCATAAAAGAGAGCGATTACATTATCGCGCAGAATAAAATCGATTACGACAAAGGTGTATCGGAAAACATGAAAGCCGGTCTTTTGGACAGACTTTTACTTACCAAAGAAAGAATCGAAGGTATCAGCGAAGGCATTCGTCAGGTTGCAGCACTTGAAGATCCTTTAAACAAAGTACTCGATACCAAAGTTATGGCCAACGGAATGCATATTACAAAGGTGAGCGTTCCTTTGGGTGTAATCGGCATTATATATGAATCCAGACCAAATGTAACAGCAGATGCTTTTTCACTTACATTTAAATCCGGTAATGTCTGCATTTTAAAAGGCGGTTCCGACGCCATAAATTCAAACCTTGCGATTACCAAGGTTATTCGTGATGTATTAAAGGCAAACAATATAGATGAAAATGCCATTCAGCTCATCGAAAAGACCGACAGGGAAACAGCCACCGAATTTATGAAAATGAATGAATATGTGGATGTTCTTATTCCCCGCGGAAGCGCCGGATTAATTAAGGCTGTTGTAAACAATTCGACTATTCCCGTTATCGAAACAGGCAGCGGAAACTGCCATATTTACGTTGATAAAGATGCCGACATTGATATGGCCGTAAATATTATTTTCAATGCAAAAACACAGAGAATCGGTGTATGCAATGCATGTGAATCCCTAGTAGTTCATAAAGATGTAAGAGAAGCACTCCTTCCCAAGCTTGCTGCAAAGTTAAAAGAAAAAGATGTCGAGATTAGAGGCGATAAGGATACCAAAGAAGTCATCGAATGTGTCGATGCCACGGAAGAAGATTTCGGCAAAGAATATCTTGATTATATTATCTCGGTTAAAACCGTTGATTCGGTAGAAGAAGCAATCGCTCATATCAACAAATACAATACCGGACATTCCGACTGTATTATCACCGAAAACGACGAGACTGCCGAAAAGTTCTTAAAGGGCGTGGATGCAGCCTGTGTATACAGAAATGTTTCCACGAGATTTACAGACGGTTTTGAATTCGGTCTCGGTGCCGAAATCGGTATTTCAACCCAGAAGCTTCATGCAAGAGGACCCATGGGACTTAATGAGTTAACCTCATATAAATACAAGATTACCGGCAACGGACAGGTCAGAGGTTAAACAATGAATCAGTTTGAAACCAGCGACAACAAAGAAGAACTCGAAAGACAGTATAAATATCTTGAGCTTTTAAAAAAAGTTGTCGCCGATTTAAAAGAAAAAAATAAAAGAGAAATAACCGCATGTGTCGAAACTTTCGGTTGTCAGATGAATGCCAGGGATTCCGAAAAAATCTCGGGCATTTTGAAGTCCGCAGGATTTACTCTTATTGAAGATGAAAATGCGGATTTAACCGTATATAACACATGTTCGGTCAGAGATAATGCCAATCAGAAGGTCTATGGCCGCCTCGGCAGACTTTCGACTTTTAAAAAGCAGAATCCCGAGATGAAAGTGGTTCTCTGCGGCTGCATGACGCAGGAAGAATGCGTAATTGACAAACTTACAACCAGTTACGGCTTCGTCGATCTTATTTTCGGTACGCACAATATTTTCAGATTTGCCGAGTATCTTTTCTACGTTTACGAAGGCATTGAAAATAAGGATTTCGACGATTCCGACGCCAATCTTTACAAAAAAGGCAACACGATTATAAGTCACTGGAGCGAGACAAAGGTTATCTGCGAAAACCTGCCGATTGACAGAAAATACCCTTACAAATCCGGTGTAAATATAATGTTCGGCTGCAATAATTTCTGTACTTACTGCATAGTTCCCTATGTAAGAGGAAGGGAGAGAAGCAGGGAAGCAGACGAGATCATAAAAGAGATTGAAAACCTCGTAAAAGACGGTGTAATCGAAATTATGCTTTTAGGCCAGAATGTTAATTCATACGGTAAAAATCTCGACAACCCCATAACTTTCGCAGAACTTCTTCGAAGAGTCGAAAGAATTGACGGGCTTGAAAGAATCAGATTTATGACTTCACATCCGAAGGATTTATCCGACGAACTTATAGAAGTTATTAAGAATTCTAAGAAAATCTGCCATCATATTCATCTTCCTCTGCAGTCCGGAAGTTCAAGGATTTTAAAGAAGATGAACCGTGTCTATGACAAGGAAAAATATCTTGATCTTGCACTCAAAATAAGACGCGAAATACCCGATATTTCGATTACCACAGACATTATCGTAGGTTTTCCGGGAGAAACGAAGGAAGATGTCGACGATACAATCGATGTAATTAAAAAAGTCGGTTTTGACAATGCTTTTACATTTATTTATTCCAAGAGAACGGGAACTCCCGCGGCTTCTATGGAACAGGTAAGCGAGGAATTTGTCAAAGAACAGTTTGACAGAGTACTTAAATGCGTACAGGAAACAGCCAGAGAACAGGTTGTAAAAATCGAAGGTCAGACACTTCCGGTTCTCGTCGAAGAAATCAACAAACAGGACGAAAGTCTATTAACCGGAAGACTTGAAAACAATACAATAGTGCATTTTAAAGGCGAATATAATCTGATCGGAAAGATTGTGAATGTTAAATGTCTTGAATGCAAAGGATTCTATTATTTCGGAGAAATTGTTTGAATGGTGCCTGACTCGCTTAGCGTGTCTGGCTCCAATGCGGGGGCTGATATGTCATCATATGATGAGGTAATGAAAAACATCGCGGCTTTATCGCCGATGATGCAGAAGTACCTTGAAACAAAAGAACAATATAAAGACTGCATTCTTTTTTACCGTCTCGGAGATTTCTACGAGATGTTTTTTGATGATGCCTTAACCGCTTCCAAAGTACTTGAAATAACACTTACAGGCAAAAACTGCGGTCTCGAAGAGCGTGCTCCCATGTGCGGCGTACCTTTTCATTCGGTTGAACCTTATATTACAAAACTTATCGAAAACGGTTACAAAGTTGCCATCTGCGAACAGGTTGAAGACCCGAAACTCGCAAAAGGTTTGGTTAAAAGAGAAGTCACCCGTATAGTTACACCGGGAACCAATATTGATTCATTATCTTTGGATGAGAACAGAAATAATTATCTTATGTCTGTTTTTATTTACATGAACAATATCGGATTTTCCGTTTGTGATGTTACTACAGGTGATTTTTATTTGTCGGAAATTTCAGGCATTAAAAATCTTTACGATGAAATTTTTAAATACAAACCCGCAGAAATTATCTGTAATCAGCAGTTCCTGTCTTCGGGCCTTGATATAGACGATTTAAAGGGCAAAATCGGAACTCAGGTTTCATGCCTTGACGATTATCATTTTGAGGAAAACAACTGCAAGAAGACCCTTTTAAAGCATTTTAAAGTGCATTCCTTAATAGGA
>Ga0247609_10004492_pt1 | contig 13864 bp, 17 predicted proteins | sample 172DNAGHGlowgp2_FD_193487 | JGI IMG/M metagenome (GOLD analysis project Ga0247609, IMG submission 193487) | Sheep rumen microbial communities from Palmerston North, Manawatu-Wanganui, New Zealand - 1728 DNA GHGlow gp2 | ecosystem: Host-associated > Mammals > Digestive system > Stomach > Rumen ...
CGTGACCGCGAGGAGCGACCTAGGGCGAAACAGGTAATTGGGGCTAAGTCGTAACAAGGTAGCCGTACCGGAAGGTGTGGCTGGAACACCTCCTTTTTGGAGCTCTGTTCCCTGACAGGACGCTCGGTAAGTGCAAGGCACTGTACTTTAGTCTTTCATTATTATACAGGCTCTTAGCTCAGTTGGTTAGAGCGCTACACTGATAATGTAGAGGTCGGCAGTTCAACTCTGCCAGGGCCTACCTGAAGAGCCGCAGCAATGCGGCTTTTTTCGGGGGTATAGCTCAGCTGGTAGAGCACATGCTTTGCAAGCATGGGGTCGCCGGTTCGAATCCGACTACCTCCACAAAATCGCTGGAACTCATTGAGTTTCAGCGATTTTCTTTTTCTGCATACAATATTACAAATTTATTCTCCGGGATTCACGGGCGGAAACGCCACAAAATTGCTCGCTTTTATACGTTAACCGAATCGGCTTGAAGCCTTGTAATGATAGCATTGGCATTCTGGGCCTCCATAAGGGACACTGCGAGATGCTACACCTTGTTCTGTAAAGGCAAACATTTCTGCACAGCCAGTATTGTAACAAGGGGGTATCACAGATTGTGACACCCCTCGCCCCAGGTGCAAAAGAGGGGTGTTTTTGCACCTGACCCTGCCAAAAACCTGCCTCCGGGTGCAAAAGATGGGTGTTTTTGCACCTAGCCCCGCCGAAAACCTGCCTCCAGGTGCAAAATAGGGGTGTTTTTGCACCTAGCCCCGCCGAAAACGTGTTCCCAAGTGCAAATAGGGGGTGTTTTTGCACTTGAGTCGGCCAAATACCTGCCCCATACCGTATCGATTACATAGTGTCGCATCCGGTAGGACTTCACCTCCTTGCAGATGCGAATATATTTGCAGCTTTTCATGATTTCGCAAATTCACTTTAAAAAAATTTAAAGTTCAAAATGAATTTTTTATCGCATGTATCTATTATACTAGAGAAAGTAAAAGATAATCTTTTGCGATTGTTAGCCATAATCGTTATATTTACAAACCTAAAGACCACGAATTATAATGCTGCGTATCAATAGAAACTCCCGAGTAGCACCGGATAAAAGACTCTATGTCGATATGGACGGCGTGCTTGTTGACTTTGACTCCGGAGTGAACAGGCTGAGTACTCGCATGTATGACCTGTACAAAGGTCATGTAGATGATGCGCCCGGAATCTTTGCACTTATGGATCCAATTCCAGGTGCCATAGAAGCTATTGAGCGTTTGGACAGTCAGTTCGATGTCTACATCCTTTCCACCGCTCCATGGGACAATCCTTCCGCCTGGTCGGATAAACTTAATTGGGTCAAGATGCATCTAAGCGACCGTTTCACGAAAAAGCTCATCCTTTGCCACCACAAAGAGCTTCTCAGTGGCGACTACTTGATTGATGACAGATCTAACAATGGCGCAGATGAATTCTCTGGCCGATGGATTCATTTCGGCTCTCCGGAGTTCCCGGACTGGGATTCAGTAGAAAAGTATCTATCTTCCGAATATTAATTCAATGCGATATGATTAAGGATAGAATCAAAGCAATCATTGATGACCCTCGGGTTGACGAAGCCCTCGTGGAGGCCTTCCAAAAGGCTTATCCGAAACTGACTGTACAAGGAATAGAATAAAATCACTATCAGTGTCCAAAATGGAAGATAATAAACATCAAAGAATTAAAAAGGATGAGGAATATATCCTTGAATTGATGCAGGATATCGATTGCCTTGACCAATTAAAACAATGGACCGAAGGGGTTAATATTTTTCGTGTTCTCAGAATAGCACGAACAGAAATAAGGCATAGTAATATGCTCGCTTGGTTATTAGACCCCAATGAGAATCATGGACTTGGATCTCGATTCTTGGAGGATTTTATTATAGATTTGTCTAAACCACATTATTATGAATCTGCAAAAGAGTACGATCCCATCATTACTCCAACATCCGCGATTGACCTGCTGTCTTCCGATTTGTCAGATACGCGTGTTTTTCGAGAATGGAATCATATTGACATTTTGCTAATTCTCCCCAAGGGGTATACGGTTGCTATTGAGAATAAAGTTGATTCTTCCGAGAGTAAGGACGGTGATGGGAAATCACAATTAACGCGTTATTCGGATGCCCTTCGTATACATTATGACCCAAATAAGTGTATAAAGGTGTTTTTAACCCCTTACGGCGATGAACCTACGGATAAGAATTGGCACGTATATACTTATTCTGATATTCTGTCTGTTTTAGAAAAATCACTTGCACCACAAGAGAAATACCTGTCCACTGAAGTAACATTATTGATCAAACACTATATTGAAATCTTGAAAAATGACATTATGGAAGATCGCCTAAAAAACCTTTGCAACGAGATATATCAGAAACACAAGGATGCTTTTGATCTCATATTTGAAAACAGAGAGAATGTTACATCTATGGCCTCGCAAATATGTTTCAACAAAATAAAGGACCTCGCGTCGTCTGGCGATAGCAATTGTATTAAAGAACTATTAACACAAAAACCAGGAGTAAACATCAGGTTTACGACAGAGTGGAGCGAGGTTTTGAAGGAGAAATTAAAGGAGGAATCAATAGAGGTGTTCTATCAATATGTATTTAAACCTTCTGGAAATTATGGCGTTAATGCGTCTCTTAGTTTAACCCTGCACAATCAGAAAAAAGAGTTTAATAAAGAGGTCGCTGATGTGATTAATAAGTACGCTATGAAGAACAAAATCAAAGACGGAAAAGATTGGGAATGGAAAGGTATCTGGGGTGAAAACAAATCCTTTAACGAATTGAGTGATGACACTATTGCTGCGTGGATTGATGATTCATTAAAGCATATATCAAAATATCAGTCAAAAGATAGACCCCATGAAAAATCTCTCTAAATCCCGCTACGCGCTCTTTCGGCAGTGCTCAAAGGCGCTGTGGCTGAGCATATACAAGCCCGAAGAGGCTAAGATTGACGATGCCCTGAAAGCCAGATTCGAAGCCGGGAATGTTGTCGGAGACCTGGCCATGGGTTACCTCGGCCCTTATGAGGAAGTGACTGCCCATACGCCCGAGGGTGGACTGGACCTTTCGACAATGTGCCGGAAGACACAGGATGCTATGGCGCGTGGTGTTGAGAACATCGCCGAGGCGTCCTTCTCCTGGGACGGAAACTATTGCGCCGTGGATATCCTTCACAAAACGCCTGGCGGATGGGCCATTTACGAGGTCAAGAGTTCTTCCGGGACTATAGATCAGGCCGATGACGACCCTGAATATGTCAAGTATGCCCGGGACATCGCCTACCAGAAATATGTACTGGAGCAGTGCGGCGTAAAGGTGACAGGAACATATCTTGTCCGCATTGACAAGAACTATGTGCGTGGAAATGAATTGGATATAAAGGGCTTGTTCTATGCGGCCGATTTAAGCGAGCTGGTCCAGCAGGAATATCAGGTGGTTCCGCAGATGATTGCTGTAGCGAAAAAAACGCTGGCCGGAGATGAGCCGGACACAACCCTCGGCCCGCAATGCCACGACCCGTACAATTGCTCCTTCTGGGAGTACTGCTCCCGGCATCTGCCCAAACCGTCGGTCTTCAATGTCTATGGCGGTAAGGGCCGTGGCGGTTTCACCTTCGGCAAGAAACTGGAACACTACTATAACGGTCTTGTCACCTTCGAGGATATCCGGAACGAAGACATCGGCCCCATCCAGAATATGCAGATTGAGTGTACGCTGGAAGACAAGGAGCACATCAACCCTGAGGGCATCAAGGCCTTCCTTGACAAACTGACCTACCCGCTGTACTTCCTGGATTTCGAGACGCAGCAGGATGCTGTTCCGCAGTACCCGGGAACACAACCCTACCAGCAGATTCCCTTCCAGTATTCCCTGCACATCATCGAATACGAGGGCGGCCCGCTCTTGCATAAAGAATTCCTAGGCATCAGCGGTCAGGACCCTCGCCGGGACATTGCCGAGGCCCTCTGCAGGGACATTCCAAAGGATGTCTGCACGCTGGCCTACAACAAGATGTTCGAGTGTGGTCGTCTGAGGGAACTTGCCAACACCTTCCCGGACCTGGCGGACCATTTGAGGAACATCGCTGACAACATCCAGGACCTCATAGACCCGTTCCGTGCAGGCGATTATTACGTCCCGGCCATGGGAGGTTCCTTCAGCATCAAGAGCGTCCTGCCTGCCCTCTTCCCGGGCGATCCTCAACTTGACTACCACGCCCTCAGCGGCCTCTGCCAGAACGGCGGCGACGCCATGAACCTCTTCCCCTCCATCGCCAAGATGGCTCCGGCCGATGCTGCCGCCGCCCGCGAAGCCCTGCTCCGTTACTGCGAGCTGGATACCCTCGCGATGGTGAAGGTGTGGGAGAAATTAAAGGACGCTATTAACTAATAAATTGTTGATGAAATGGAAATTACTTATTTAGAAGATGATATTATTCATGCTATCGCTGAAGCTAAAAATAGAAAAAGAATCCCTGATAGTGTACCTAAGGGACAGAGAAGAAGCGACTATGTAAAAGAGTTCCAAGAAATGCTTTGTCAATGTATAAGAGAGAGTTTTTCTATGTTAAATCCTTCAACAGAAAAACATATCTTTGAAGAATTAGGTGTTGCCGATTACTCGCAGATTGGAGATAGAGCTGATGTCTATGTTGATGCTGATGATTATGAGGTCATTATCGAAATAGATGCAACTCGTGCAGATCAAGTAGCCAAGAAAATGGTTTCAAGGGTTAGTTATCATCTACTTAACCGCCGGGCCTCTTCTAAAAAGCTTATTTACATATCCCTACTATATCAGGGAACTGATAATATGAATATTGATGAGTGTAAAAAATATTTTATATTTGAGAACCTCATTATTACTACATTGGATCGTGATTCTTCATTCATTGGCTACATCATGGGTAAAGATAATGATTATGTGTTTAGGCCACGTTTGAATGATTCGTTTGATTTAGATAAGGTATTGGAGAAGCTTAAAGTTGATGCGTACACTGATTTTTTGTATGCAAATCATCCAGATAATTCAGCGTATCAGTATCTTCGGGCGATCACTATTATTAAGGACTACATCGCTACCACAAAACAAGCTGACATCGAACAGAGTATCGACAACTGTTTAAATCTTTGGGAACAGAAGTTGGTAACATGCAAAGATAAGAAAGGTATTCACAGGCTTAAAAACGAGCGTTCTTATCTGCGGTCATATAAGAGATGGTGGAAAACAAACAACCAGAAGTCTTAATTCTAAACATTTAGAAAGGAATCATTAATGACGACGTTAAGGTGATAGATAATGGCTTTAGAGATAAAACGCGAAACGATTGATTATCACATTCTGGATAATCTTTTCCGTCAGGAAGACTCCTGCGGCGGAATTCTAGCATCAGAAGAACTGTGTAGGTATAAGTTTACGAAAGTACAGTTGTTGGACATGGCCAGGAAATCTGATAAGTGTGAAGAGTGTGTCAAAGCTGCTCTACTTTTGGGATTTCTTAATCGACGGGTAGAGTTTTTTACAGAGTACTTTGAGGATGAGAATACGCATCAGATGGTCCCTGTCGAGCGCCGCAGATATTTGGATGAAATGATTTTTGAGACTAACCCCGAAGAATTCAAGGAGATTTCGGACTTCTTTCTTCGCTCCATTCCAACCAAAAACGATTCTGAGTTAATCGCTCGTTATCATGCATTTAGGAATACAGAATTCGCTTTACCAATTCTAAAGGAGCTTCACAATAGGGGATATAAGGTAAAACTCCAATAGGCTGGAAGGAAGGGAGTGTTAGACCAGGGTGACGCTCATAGGGCTTCTTACCCACATATTCAACAGCTTGTGCCCTCGCATAAATGCGGGGGTATGAATTATTAAGTCTAAAACAGCAAGGGGGTATGTGAAAGGAAGTGCCGAACATCTCGACTTAACCGTTTTCTACTCTCGGTGTCCATTCTATGGCCACCTGCAATCATGCCACCACAGAAAAGAGTCGTTTTAAATTGGCCAATTCCAATATAATAACAGACTTTATTTTTATCTTCTTGAAACGATGACAGCAGTTTTCGCATCGGACTAGTCTCCTCAATAAACAGATCTTTTACAAATGCATTAGTAACAACTATGAATTCTGGTTCTATGCACTCGATGTTTTTGAGGAATAATCTCAGAAGCTCATCAAAAGCAGTTTCCCGATTATCGTGGGTTGAATACGCATCATAAAACGCTTTCTTCAAGACCGCTTGATTCTGCATGACAAGGGGAAAGACATCTATCATCGCAAAACTCTGGGCCCCTACTTCCTGTGCAAACTTCTCGCTTTCTTGGAAATAGGGATTATTAGGATTAAATTCCCCATAATAGAAGCAACAATCATTATTCTGATTATAAGTTCTGTAGTAAGAATAATCCGTACCGGAAGGATTACAATTCACAAACAAGGCTCCATGTTGTGCCTTTGTGTAAAGAGGAGTAACCTCTAGATAAGGAATGTTGACATTAGTATCATGAGGTAGTTTCCCTTGACTTACAGCATATTCTTTCTGAAGAAGAGGGAACGAAGAATCTTTTGCCAATTGAATAGTCTGCCCAATAAAATCTCCGCCAAAAGCATTCCACCACGCGGTAAGTTCATCTTTAATGCCTTGTGCAAAAGGGTTGAGGTTTAGAGGCTGTAGTTTCATAATAATTGTTTTTTTATTGTTTAAATTGCTCTTAATAATTCTTTCTTCTGTGGCTTTTCGCACCCGCTACTTCTGCCATATTCTCTCCAGATTCAAACTTACGCTCCGGATTCCGATACTTATCTGGGTCGATGAAATAATCCCGCTCGTCGGGCTTCTCACTCACATACTCTATAGTATAGCCTTCGCAGAGCTTATAGTCTCCGCGGAGGCAAAACTTTACTGCATTATAGGAGACTCCTAGCCAGCGTGCGCAGTTTGCCACACTGGTGAAATAGAACTCATACTCATCCCATTTCGTTTTGACCTGGTAATAATACTCTACATAGGTCTTTACTTTCTTATATATTCGGATATACTGCCCTTTCTCCATCATTTTGTACTTTTTGCAAAGGTACTTCAAAAATAATTGAAGTACAAATCGAATTCCTGAATAATCATACCATATTACAAACGTAAGATTATTCAATTCTATTCGATATGCAAAAGATTCAGAAATTCCAGCTCGGCCGCCTTTACGCCGCCCCCAAATCCACCAAGACCTATGAACTCCTGGACCGGGATGGCCACCGCCTTGTTTTCCGGGTCCGGAATCCCAAAACCCGGGATTCCTGGAAACAGCTCGGTGTTTCTACCTATAAGGCCGATGAATCCGGGGCCTTTGAAGAAATCCTGTTTTCTGACGGAATCCGCCTCCGTTCCGACTCTTGGCTCGCTGAGCCCAAAAAGCTCCAGCACATGTCTGCCGACGCCCAGCAAGGCATCATTGACTTAATGGCACTTCTCGCAGCTTAAACTGGATGGACTATGACTAAAGAAGAAATGGAAAAGACTTACACCAAATCATATTTCAAGACGAAGTGGAACGAAGTTATGACAATGGCTTTTGAAAATCAGCCTGGTATACAGAAGGCCATCATGGACCCAATCATCGCCCCCTATCTCAAGGAGAATTTGGTATTTGTCCTGTTTCCGGTCAGTTTCGGATGCGTAACCAAAGAAATGGTGGATGCGAACCAAGAGAAGATGAAAAGCGTATTTGAGAAATATCTGGACAGCAGATTCTCTATCTGCATCGGAACAGTCAAGTAAAATAAAACAGCATAATACCATGGCAAAAGAACTTACATTCAATTTAGACGGAAACGCCTTTGCCGCCGCTCCCGTGAAGCTGGAGCGAAAGAAACTCTATGGCTGGAGTAGCCTCGTGGCCACCGACCGCGACGGCCGCATTTGCACCGCTGCCTATATCAGCCCCGAAGACACCTTGATGATTCCTTCCGGTGCGGCCAAACTTGCAACCGTAGATGAAACGGGACTCATCGTCAAAAAAGCCGACCTCATTGCCTTCGATGCCGACGGAAAAGCCCTTGAGAATTATCCTTCCTCGTTTGAGGCTCCCATCGAACTGGTGCAGACCGCAACCGAAGAGCAGTTCCTTGACCATGAATGGGCATCTGTTTATCAGATCCAAAATGCCGAACTGGCATCCGCCGTAGGAACCAGGATTTTCACCTTTCCTTTCAGCTACAGCGGAGGAACCACCCTTCAGGAAGGCTTCCTGATGAACTGTCCCGCAGGCCTTTTCCTCTTTGCAGGAACACCGGTTGACTTCACACCCGTTTCCCTAGCAGAGGAAGCCGTTATTGACGAGTGCGAAGAAGAGACTGTAGAAGATATTGACGAACTGGATTTCAGCATGATTTAAACGATACCCGATATGAGAAAGTTCAACATTTCCAACGCAGAAAAGCGCGACGCAGAAGTGGCCTTCGAGCAGAAAGCAACCCGCGCCAAGACCTCCTATAAGACTGCCGAAGGCAGCGACACCCACTGCGAAAAGCGTCTCCGCAGCACCATGGAGACCGAGCCCGATGTGCTTCTTGGTCAGTATTCCGACAACCTGGCCAATGTGCTCATCGCCGAAGATCCCGAGATAGACATGGAGAAGGTGGGCCTTAAACTGGAAGGCCTCAAGAAGGTCTATCTCACCGAAGAAGGAAAGGTGGCCTATGGCGTCACCCTCACTGAGCACGTCTTCAACCCCGACGGCACTGAAAAAGAGATTCGTCCGGAATCCTCCACAACCGGTAACATCGCCGTGGACGGGATGCCCGTTCGCTGGACCGGCAAGTTAATGCCCAAGGCCGATGCTATGCGCCGCTTCGTTTTCAAGAAGAGCTACCAGCTCCGCCACGTGAACGGCCTCACCTTCGACTTCCTGCAGGCCATGGCGAAAAAACTCTCCGATGCCGGGGCGATGATGCTTGTCGGCGCAGGAGCCAAAGGCATCGGCCCCCTGGTGATGCAGACCGGCGGTACTCCTTATCGTGCCTTCCTGGAAGGCCGTACCCAGGGCGACAGCTATGCCCTCATCCTCCGTCTTACCAATCTCGAACTCAAATCCCTTTAATACCATGGAAATCACAAAAGACCTCAGCCAGAAGGCTATAGACTATAAGAAGAACATCGCCGGCAAGTTCATGCTGGTGGAAGGCGCGAAGCTCAAGGCCCGCGTTGCAGGTACCGACTTCTGTGTCACCCGCAAAATCGACGGTCACCTCCAGGTCCTTTTCTTCAAGGACGGTGACGCTGTCCTTCTCAACTCGAACGGCATCGACAAGGCTGGTCGGCTCCACTGCCTGGATGTGGCGGCAGAATGCCTGAAAAAGGCCGGTGTCAAGGATGCCATCGTTGCCGGAGAGCTCTACATGCCCAGAGAAGGAGGACGTCCCCGCTGTGCCGATGTCACATCGGCCCTGGCTGATTCCGGAAAACGCGACCAGCTCTGCCTGGCCCCCTTCGACATAGTTTCGCTGGACGGCAAGTCTTTCGAAGGTGTGCCTTACCAGGAGACTTACAAGGCTCTTTCCGGCATCTTCAAGGCCGATGCGGTATGTCCTGTGCAGATGATGCACGCATCCTCGCTGGACGAGGTGCAGGCCATCTACGATGAGTGGGTGGAATGTGACGGAGCCGAAGGCCTGGTCATCCATTCCGAAAGCAACATCGTGGCCAAGGTCAAACCCCGCCACAGCATTGACGCCGCCATCGTGGGTTATACCACCGGCGAGATGGGCGTTCGCGACCTGATGCTGGCCGTGCGCCGCGAAGACGGTCTATTCCAGGTATTCGCCGTAGGCTCCGGCGCTCTGTCCGACGTGGACCGCGCTACCCTTGCCGGACGCCTGCAGAGGATGAATGTGGAGTCCCAGTACGTCCTCACCGACTCCCGCGGCATTGCCTACCAGATGGTCCGTCCGGAGATTGTGTGGGAAGTGAGCGTTATCGAGCTCGTCGCCCGCGGCAACGATGACCGCGTCCGTATGAACGCCCTGGTACGCTTCGAAAATGGCCAGTGGCTGCACGAGGGGATGACGCCAGGCGTATCGGCCTTCGGCCTAAGTTTCGTCCGCGAGCGCTCCGACAAGACCCCGTCCGAAACGGACATCCGTATCAGCCAGCTCACCGACCTTTGTCCTTTTGAAGAGGCTCAAGCTAGCATGGGCGAATTGACTCCGAGCACGGTCCTTGACCGCCGAGTGTACCGTAAGATCTCCGGCGACAAGGTGATGCTCCACAAGTTCCTCATCTGGAAGACCAACAAGGAGGCAACCGGTCGCTATCCTGCCTACATCTTCTACCATACCGATTACAGCAGCGGCCGCAAGGATATCCTCAAGCGTGACATGGCCTACGCCCCAGACGAGGCATCCATTCGCAACATCTTTGAGGCTGAGATCTTGAACAACATAAAGAAGGGTTGGGAGGCCGTTGCTTAATGATCACCACGAGAATGCGGGACGTTCGCTTCGACCCGTCCATCTTCACTAATTTCACCAGCGGGACGGTCCTTGATGAGCTTCTTTGCAGCTACAAGGGCCTCCCTAAGGGGGTGAACTATATGATCATCGGCGACCCCGGCGTGGGAAAGACCACCATCATCCTGGATCTGTTATCTAACATTCGCGCCTGTAATCCCGGAGCGAAGGTGCTCTTCATCAGCGCAGAGATGAATGAGATAGACCTCGCCATCTATGTGCAGCGCTTCCCGAAGTTCCAGGACCTGGACATCCTTTTCATCGAGGCCGATTTTAACGAGGAGTCTCCCTCCCATAACCTGGACAAGGTGAAGGAGGCCCTCCAGCAGGGATGGGACGTGGTGGCCGTGGACTCCTTCTTCGAGCTCCAGAGCATCGTCAAGGATGAGGAGGACGTATCCCTGCGTAAGGCAGAGACCATGCTCCTGTCCCTAATCAAACAGCAGAACAAGGGAGAGAACGACCGCCACGTGAACACCACCTTCCTCACCATCCAGCAGGTTACCAAATCCGGCCGTTTCATTGGAACAAACCGCCTCAAGCACGCCATCACGGCCATGCTGGAGCTGCGCCTGGAGAATCCCAAGAACGTCTACTCTGACCGCTATGCCGTGTTCAGCAAGCACCGGCGCGGAGATGTGGGTGTGAGACTCTACTATGACCTCTCTTCTACAGGAGACGTCTCATTTAACGAGGAGAAGTTCCTCCAGGACCGTCAGCTCCGTAAGCTTCAGAGCACAGCTTCGTCCAGTCTGAGAAACTTCGCCGATCAATTTGACAAGATCTTTAACGGAACACGCAATGGAAAAACTACAGGAACAGACGAAGGAATTGAATCTTAACGAGATTCGCAGCACACTTGAACCGAATCAGAGCCCCTACAAGGTCGTCCGACGCGACGCCGTCCAGTACGTGGGGATGGTAGAGGACCAGGAACGCCCCGTCAGCATCTACAACGTGGACGGGAAGGAGATTATGGTGAGCGCGGGCGCATCGGCTAAACTGGACGAGGTCATCGGCCTGGAAAGGAAGCAAGCCGGCATCGTTAGGAACGCATCTGGGGAGACGGGTATGCGGGATTTCCGTAACTACCTGGCCGTGGCTGGGTCCATGACTAAGCCCGTGTCTGTCGCCCTCGTGGCCAATCCGGAGACGTGTATGGTGGATGAAATTATCCCCATCAAGCAGGACCTCATCCCGCTGGATGCGTTCTTCGACCTGGTGGAAGTGTTTATGGCCAAGAACAAACTCATACCAGTCCGCTACGAGACCGATCGCAAGCATGGGCTGGAGGTGACGGTGTATATGAACAACGTGTCGCCCGATGTTCGCAATATCGGCCCGGGAGAGGACTTCCTGGTGAACTCTTACTTCATGCGCTGGAACCTGGGACAGATTGAGGTTGGGCACTATTTCATACGCCTTGTCTGCACCAATGGTCAGATTCGGACCATCCGTGAATCAGATGCAAGGGTGAATTCGCTCCAGGATGAGTCTGTAATCCGTCTCATTGACATCCCATCCCAGAAGAATATGCTGGACGTATCGTTCGAGGAGTTTAGCGACAAGGCCGTGGAAGCCATGAAAACCCGGGCGTCCATGCACGAACTGATGAAGGCTTCCAAACTGCTGAACGAGAATTTCGTAGCGCAACCGGTCATCAGCCGCATCGCCCCCTTTGAGCCCATGCGACTGCGCTATGCCGACCGCGGCTTTGACACGGATCCCAAGCGGCTGCGGGAGCTCAAGTCTGGCGTCAATATGTGGGACCTATATAATGATATGACTGAGTACGCCACCCACAACTCGGACTGGAAGGACAACGACAGTCGTCGAGGTTACATCCAGAGGGAGGCGCTGAATCTCTTGATGTCCAAGCGCGACATCCGTCAGTACCAGGATATCTTCGCCGGAGTGGATGAACAGTAAAGAAAGAACACTATGGCAAATTACTGCGTAACAAAGTATTGGATTGAGGGCGACCACAAGGTTCTCCAGAAACTTGCCGCCCTCATCGGCGAAGGGAAGTATGTCAACGATATACTTCCCCAGATGGGTATGCCGTTATCGGAAGTAAGTTTTCGGGAAGAAGGCAGTCCCTACTGGTACAACGCCAAGCTGAAGGATAATGTCCTTCGCTTTGTCGAAGAGGCGAAGTGGGAGCAGAGCCTCTGCCTTTGGAATCTGCAGAAGAGGGATAATTCAGGCATTGGAGATATACGTTTCTATTCCGCTGTATGCGAGTCGGATTTTTACCACACCAATGACGAGGATGGAAAGTACTTCCCGTATCGGATTATGGTTTTTTGTGCTGAGATCCCGGATACTGAACCTCCTCATTTTTATATGGTCACTGACGATAACACATTTCTGTTCAAGACAGAAGAGGAAATGTTTTCCTTCTTTGAAAAGAATGGCGGTTGGAAGGCACAGTGTCGGGAAGAATTACGTTGCCTGGCAGAACAGGCAGGTAATCATCTCTATATTTGTGATATTGAAACGGTTTCCGGCCCGGTGCATATCGGTGTAAACAAAATGCGGTTCGAGATTGAAAGGGCAAAAGATGGTCACTTCAACGTCATCATCAAGAACTGGGACCCAAAAGAAATTGAAAAGAATATCGGAAAAAAATGAATTTTCGGGCCTTCGTTTCTATATTATCCCGTAATCAGTTTATAATATGTTCCAGTACCTTTTATTAGAAGTCGGCAGCGCCGTGTATTACGTTCTGTTTGACGGGCCCCGCTACAGAATCCGCAAGACCCGCATAGCCGAAATAACAAAACGGCCTTCATCGCGCCTGTATTTTGACAAATACCATTACCGCTGCGAAGACGGCTACAGTTTCGAGTCCGTAGAGTCATTACGCCCCAGCTTTGTCTTCCTCACCAGGAAGGAAGCCATTTCCTTCGTCATTGAGCGCCTTCGCTCTGACCTTGAGTATGAGAAGAACTACATCATTACCGTCCGTCAGCGGTTGGAGCAGCTCCGGGCCTCCCTTCGGGTTTACACCGCTGCCTCTAAAGGTCACGAAACCGCTCCCGCGAACTTGACTTACGCTTACTACATCGACGATGATGACGACCGCCGCTATGTCATCCGCAGAACCACTCTGAAAAGGCTCTTTGGAGACCTCAGCCACGGAGCCGATTTCAACTCCCTCAGCTGCCGAGATCTTGGAAACGGCGTCCGCCTGTCCTACATCTGCCGCAGCAAGGAGCAGGCAGCCTACCGCATCACGCAGTTCCTTCGCGCCGACATCGCCCGTCAGGAAATCATCCTTTCCAATGCCGAAGATGAGTTGGAACGGACACGCCGGT
>Ga0247609_10004493_pt1 | contig 13864 bp, 9 predicted proteins | sample 172DNAGHGlowgp2_FD_193487 | JGI IMG/M metagenome (GOLD analysis project Ga0247609, IMG submission 193487) | Sheep rumen microbial communities from Palmerston North, Manawatu-Wanganui, New Zealand - 1728 DNA GHGlow gp2 | ecosystem: Host-associated > Mammals > Digestive system > Stomach > Rumen ...
TAAAAGATATTCAGATAAGTTTTTCATAATACTTTTATATTTGTTGTATTTTTAAATTGATGTTGTACGTCTCTATCTAATGAATACTTTACTGTTATGTTATAATATCCTTTTTGATATTTATTGTCATTTTTTGGAAGACTTAATATTGATATTTCAGAATTTGATGTAAATTCAGAATCATGTTTCATACCTAATGACATAGGAGTTATTTTCCATTTGGCACTTATATATGGATTATATGGTAATCTATCATTATTCATTATTCGTCCACATATAATGTCATCATAATTAAATTGCTTATTTCCATTTTTACTAATGTATTCAAATCTATTAATTAAGAATTCTTTTGAGCTTTTTTCATGTCTTAAATAATAATTAAATTCATCTCCTGGCAATATCATTTGTTTTAATTCATTAGGAATAACTAAATCATTATCATCCCATATTTCTTCACATGTCTGTTTTGATATATAAATACAATACCAATATTCATTATCATGCATTAAATATAAATCATAATCTAATTTATTATAATTCAATTTAACTAAATCATTAGCATCATATATTGCATATAATTTATTAATATTATCTTTATTTTGGTGATCTAAATGCCAAATATTATATCTTAATGTAAAGAATTTCTTATATAGGTTTAATGTGTTTATATTATTATTGTCTCCATATTTATATTCATTATTATCAATAGTTATTGATATGCCGTTACCATTTATTGTATTATGATCAATAACATCATATGTTATTCTTTCTAAATTATGAATAACTTTTACTAATTGTGGCTCTATGTATGTATCTTTAGTTAATTCTAATGATTGGCATCTTAATGTAAAATATGCAGTAACATGATTTTCGTTTCCATATAATGTAAATTGGTCATCTTTATTATTATATATTTCTATTGTTCCATCATTACGTTCAATACATATACATAATCTAAATATATTATCTTCTAAATTAGTATCCCATGTCAATATAAAATCACCTTCTTGTCCTGTTAAATCTTTAGATAAATAATTACGATATTCATATCTTAATTCTTTTCTATTATCGTCATTACCTCCTAATTCATCTATAATATATTTATCAAAATTATTTATAATAGTATCTATAGTATCATTCTCGTTAAACCAATATCTCTTTAATTCATTTAATGCATTATCTAATTTTTCGTAATTTAATGAATCTGCATTATACCAATACATACTTGGATTCTGAATTCGTATTTCTTTTCCAGATTCTTCATCAGTATATAGATATCCATTTTTCATTCTTTTTATTGGCTTTATTTGCTCATCATTTATAATTGCATATTCATTATTCTTACTTGGTGGTATGACATTATATTCTTCTTTATTAGATAATTGCTTTAATGTAATGAATTTATTTCTTATTAATTGAAGATTATAATAATAGAATTTTACTTTTATATTATATTCATTAAGAATAGTATCTTCAATACTTGGATCGTATTCATTACCATTTTTGTCTATAAACAATATTTTCCATAATAATTGTGTCTTAAGATATTGATCAAAATTTTCTAAATCATGAAATTTTGGATTATAAAACCAATATGTATCATCTTCAATAAATAATTCTGCATTTTTATAATCTTCATATAAATGATTTTCCATTATCTTATTAATATTAAAATCATTCATATTATCATATATCATATATCCAATTTCTACTAAATCATCAAGTTGTTCATAATGAAAATCATTTGTTGTAAATTGATAAGGCTCAATTGGTACATAAACATTTTCAGAATTCAAATATGATTTTAAATATAATCCATATAATTCTAATGCATATTCATTTTCATTTAACCATGGCTCATTCCATCTTAAACCATATATGTCAGGATATCTACTATCTATAAGATCTACTGTTGTACTGCCAACTATATTAAATCTTAATGATTTATTTTGATTATTATAATCATATCTACCATGAATAAAATTCAATCCATTAACTGTCATATCTATATCATTATGAAATACTAATATATTATGATAGTCATCAACATTTTTATATAATCCATACATATGTATAGAATTTAAATATTTATTCAATTTTGATATATATACATTATTAATATAATACTCATTTATATCTTTATTATTATTTAATTTTTCATAAACATATATTTTTGCATCATTATATGTATAGCAATTATCTTCGTTATTCCATGTTAATTGCAAATAATTATTATCATATTCTTCGAATATATTAATAATTTTCAAATATTTATGATCATCATTAATAGGTATAAAAATATATTGTTCATTATAATAATATATTGAATTTAGTTGAGTATTATACAATGGAATTGATATATCTTTATTTAGATTATTCTGATGTATAAAAATAGTTAAATTATTATATTCAATGTATTGATAAAACACATTTTCTAAATAAGTATAATTAATATATTGTAAATTATTTTTAATATGCCAATCTAAGATTTCATCAAATGCTAAATATAAATCAAAGTTAATATTATTAGATATTACTAAATCTCTATTATGCATATATGAATTAAATATAACATTATTATCTGTCATATCTTTTATCTGCGCAAAGTTACTTATTATATTATAATTGTTAAAATAATATTGCCATAAAGAATCAATATTTGATAAATCTATTGTTCGTATAAATGTCAATTTATCATTAACAAATTTATACAAATTATCATTAACTATACTTGGATCATTATTTGTATTATAAACACTCTCATCATTTTTTATATTATTAAAATCTATGGCATCATTAGCATCCTGGAAAATTATTGAATGTAATCCATTTTTTACACTATATTTATTTATCATTTTCCATAATAAATAATTATTGTCATTTAAGTAATATCTATAATTAAGTGTGCCAAAATCTATTATTGGTGTATCTATTCTTGTTTTAAATTCATATGAATACCATTTATTATTTACTAATAAATCAATAGCAAATTTTCTGTTAATCCAATAATCATATAAATTAGAATTTAATTCATTTGATAAATTAAGATATTTTGGATAAATAACAAAATTTTCATATTTATGTGTTTCATCTTGAATAAATGAGAAGTTTTGTTTATATAATATTTGATCATTTGATATAATGAATTTATTAAATTGATATCCACTTATATAATCAATATTATTAATCTGTGTTCTTACTTTTATTGATATATTTTTAGGAATAACTGGTATATATAATGTGTCAATAATTTCTTTATTTAATATTTGTTGTTTTATTTCATAACTTATTACATATACTTTACTTGGGTCATCATCTGAAACATAGTATAAAGTATCTGTTGAATATATATTTTCATTTATATAATCAATAATTAAACTTAAGTCTATTTGTGTTAAGCATGATGTCATTATAGCTTGTATAAACTTATCATAGCTATTTATAAATGTACTATAATGTTTATTAGATGAATCAAATGAATAAGCAAACATCATTTTTGATATATCTAATAATTTATTATTTGCTTTAATTATTAATGGATCATTTATTATACATGCTTGTGAGTTATTATTAGAGTAATCAAATATATATTCATATGTAGGTTGGTTATCTTTTAATTTCTTTAATATTAATAAACAATTATAATATTTGTTATATTTGAAATTAATTGGTATACTTAAGCATGTATCATTAATCTCATATAAATCTATATTATTTATAGTTTCATTATCATAATTATATTCATTATAAAATTCATCAACAATATGTATTTGCTTTGTAAAATAATGTAAATGACTATCCGGAAATTCAATTTCAGAATCATGTCCATTAAGCATAACTAATGGCTCCATTAAATTTATATTTGCTATTGAAGTCATCTTTATATCATTAGCATATACTTTATATCCTAATGAAGCACTATGAATATTTAAATGAATAGGTAAGAAATACTTATTATAATAATATGCAAGCAAAGATAATTTTATAGCTAATTCATTAAATGAAAAATTGAAATATGGCTTCCAATACCAATATTTTTCATCATCGTCTTCTATAGGCATTTCATGATTGCCTATTTTTACTTTAATATATTTATCTAAATATGATTCTAATTCTGGATTATTTTCACCAAACAAGAAATTTTCTGTTTCAAATTCATACCAATTTCCTGTTTCATGATTAGTCATTAATCTTAATACTATTAATGAGTCAGATTTAAATTTCTTAAATGAATTTAATATGTCATATGATATATCAAAATAATCAAGCAAATATTGATTCATGAACTCATTATCAGTTTTCAATAATTTGGATATTGATAACTTATTTCCATATCCAAACCATTTTAATGATTTTATTGCAGAATTGAAATTACCCATTTCACCACGAATACCCATATAATTCAATAGGTATTCTTTCATTTTATCATTAAATAAAGATGCATTATATTCGTCATTATATAATGATTCTTGATATATAGCTTTTAATATATCATGTGGCAAATCTATTCCAAAATTATATCCATTAATAATTAAACTTTCATATTCTTCAACGAATTCTCCACCTATAGATATATAGCACCATTCTTCTTCTAATGAATCATTATTTGTTATATGTATCATTAAATTAGATATCCATGTACCTTCTTCAGATGCATTAGCTAATACATAAATAGGTATTAATAAATAATCAAATTTATTATGATCATTAACTTGTTCAAATGTCTTAATACTATATATATCATTTTCAGTTAATTTACTTTTTATAAATTCTGTGTCATTATCTTCCAAATTATTTAAATTAATATATTCATGTAAATCTTTTGCATTATTAATAGCATCTTGCATTTTTATTGGTGATACTAATTTATATACATTAGATTTATCAAAATATATTTCAATGGATAAAATATCATTTAAATTATCATTACTATAACCCGTTATATCATATAACATATATATAGGCTTTATATAACAATTATTTATTGATAAGTATGATGAATTCAATGACTCAAACCAAAATATATATGAGTACTCTTCATATTCATATCCTATTGGTTTTTCTTTATATGATGGTAAACTAAATATATGACCTGTGTTATTTATAAAATCCATTGATGTTATGATTTATTTTTTCACTTAATTTATATTTAAAAATAATTTATGTATCTCATAAAATGAAAAATGGGTAAACATAGTTTACCCACTTAATTAAATTATTTTTGATATAACTATGGTCTGCTATCTACAACTTCAGATAATTCATCTTTTGTAATATACCAAAACGGACGTTTTCCATCTTCGTATTGCATTTTTGCAAAATCTTTTGGGTGTAATGCCAAATGACATAAAACTCTAAATATATTAAAAATGTTACTATCATCCCATCCACTTTTTTTAGCTCTAAGATACATAGCAATTGGAACTAATAATATTCCAAAAAATAAACCTAAAATAAACAATAATACATAAGTCATAGTTTTTAATAACGTGATATATATTTAAATGTCTTTAATCTATCTACATATTTCATCATCATTATGATTCTTAAATCTATTAATTGCAAGAAAGTAACTAATATTGAATTTCCTTTAAACAATATTTTTGGCAATACCTTTCTCAATACACCATATCTTGCATAATCATATTTATTATCACCTGTTACATTTAATTTTCTTAAATCATCATATCTATATGACAAGTTTTGCTTGATGTCCATAACTATATTAAATTGTATTTGTGTTAAAGAAATAGTCTAATGAATGTTGTGATCTTATCCATTCATCAATCTTGTCCATTTCTTCAGTAGCCATATCATGGAATCTTTGATAATTAATCGTCACATTACCTGGCATTTTGAATTCATAAGATCCAATAATAGTAGCTAATCCACGCATCGCGAGACATACACAATATCTAAAGAAATAATATAATTGATATAGATCTTGTATCTTGCATCTTAAATAACATTGTAATATCAAATCTGAATGAGCTAAATCTCCAAGTATGACTAATTTATGTGAATATGGATTAAAATTAAATGTCAATGGAACATCAAACATAGCTTTATAAGTCTGTACTTCATATAATGCTCCCATTACATCAGTAAGATTATATCCAGTTCCACTACCAAACACATCTGATAAACTACCTCCAGCACCTGATGCTAATGCAGAATTATTTAATATCATACGTTCTAACGAGAAATCACCCAAGGCTCCATAGTTAAAAGAATTAGTTGTTTTATATACACCAAACACAGATATAATTCTTTGGGGTAATGTAAATATATTATTTGGACCGCATCTACAAAAATCTTTATTTTTAACACAATAAAGTCTTTCTTCTATTGCGGCATCGTAGTTTTCCCAAAAGTAGCTTGCAGCTTGATATATTAATGGAGGAATTGCAGAAGCAGGTAATGGCAATGGTAAAGCACAAGATTGTGTAATATCTTGTATGATCCTTTGAATGAAATTATAATCCATTTGATCTTCAAGTTGTGCTTGATTTTTCAAATATTCTTCCATTGCAATAGTCTTTTGATTTTGTTGAACACAATTTTCCATAATTACTATATTATATAAATAGGATTTCTTTTATATAAAAATAATTTTTAATATTAATTTATGATAACTGACAGTGACATATGTAAAGAATTTTTAAAATCAAATAATAAAATAAATTCACCAAAAATAAAAAACTATATTCTTAAAAGAAATTATAACGAAGAAATATATGATTATTTAATTAAACGATATAAAGATGCAACTGATTTGAATGAAATTGTATATAGAATAATACATAAAATTGAAACATTACCAAAATGCCTAACATGTGGAAAAAAATTAAAATATAATACTTGTCATAAATTTTGTAGTATTAAATGCGCACAAAATAATGTAGAAGTAAGAAATAAAAATAAATTAACATTTTTTAAAAATTTTAATACAACAGAAAAAAAACAAGAATTAAAAAATAAAAAATGCAAAACATTTAATGAACATTATAACACAGATGAAAAACGAAAAGAATTATTAAATTCAAGAATAAAAACAAATTTAGAAAAATATGGAATAGATTATCCATTAAGATTAAATGAAATTAAAGAAAAAAGAAAAAAGACAGTAAATGAAAAATATGGAGTAGATAATGTTTCTAAGGCAAAAGAGATAATAAAAAAAATACAAAAAATAAGAAAAGAAAAAAATAATGAAATTATAGAAAAAATTAAACAAACATGTTTACAAAAATATGGAGTAGATAATGTTTTTAAAGCAAAAGAGATAAAAGAAAAAATTAAGCAAACATGCTTACAAAAATATGGGGTAACCCATATAATGAAATTAAAAGAATATTCTGAGCGTATTGCTAATTCAGAAATTAGAAAACAACATGAATTGGAAACAAAAAGAAAGAACAAAACATTCAATTCATCTAAAACAGAAAATGAATCTTATCAATTGTTAAAACAAAAATACCCAGATACAATTTATCAATACAGATCAAAAGAATATCCATTTAATTGTGATTTCTATATACCAAGTATAAATACATATATAGAATGTAATTATCATTGGACTCATGGATATCATCCATATAATCCAGATAATGAAAAGGATAAATTATTATTAGAAGCATGGCAATCAAAAAATACAGAATATTATAAGAATGCTATAACTACATGGACTATTAGAGATGTAAACAAACGAAAAATAGTTAAGCAAAATAATTTGAACTATATTGAATTTTGGAATATAAATGAATTAATAAATTGGGTGGAAAATTTTGAATAAATTGAAGCTCCTATCTATGTTAATTAAAATTAATAAATGTTAAATCCATAAATGTCAAGTATCAATAATTTATCAAAATTAGGAAACTTTTTAAATAAATTAAATAAAGAATATCACAATAATGACAATAAGTCTTTAACTGATATTATTCAATCATTTAGTCAATTATCATCAGAATATAATGAATTAAATGAATTTAATAAAGCACAAATAAACAATAATTATAGCTCAAGAAATTATTCAGAATGCAGTGTTATTGAGCAAGAAGAATTTTTCTCAGATCAATTACAATTCATTGAAACATTAGTAATTAATTCAATATATGATAAAATAGGAATTATATGGAACTGGGGAGATATTTATAATCTTATGAAAGATCCTACTTATAAATATGTTGATAAAATCCAACGAAAAGTTATTTATTCTGCATCTTCTAATCAACGCCCTATTGGTGATATGTCTTATAATATATGGAATGGGCTGCAGATAATTGATATAGATATTAAAGATGCAGAATTAGCATTCAATATTAAACAAATTTTGTTTGATGAATTAAATAAATATCATTGGTTTCTTGGATGCTGTATATCTGCATCAGGAAAATCTTGTCACGTATGGACAAAGATAACACCCATTTCTATAGATACAGCAAGTAGACGAACTGAATATATTTGTAATTTTAGACACAAGTATTCATATATTTATATTGTATTAATGAAATATGCAAACAAATTTGGATACACAAAAGAGGATGTATTTAAATATATGGATATGGCTATGTGTAAGCCTCAGCAAGGTATTTTCATTTCATCAGATAATAATGCATTAATTAATACTAATTTTATGGATTTAAGATTAGATGTTAATTTTGAAACTGCATTAAACACAGGTGTCACAAGTATAAATTGGATATCTCACCCTGATCTTAAAGACATATTTCATAAATTGGAATGGTTTCAAAATGATACCTCAACAGATGAACAAGTTGAGATAACTAATATATCTGGAATTAACGATAGAGACAAAAATAAAAGTAAAGGTAAAAGACATTACAAACATAATCAAAGATGGCAGCTTGCTAATACATTAACATCTATATATGGACAAGATAAAGCTTTGCAAATCATGTGCGATATTTGTGATGGTACACCAAGACGAGAATTACAAGGAGATATTAAGACAGCTGCTATACATAATAAGCCAATTTCAATATGGGCTATAAAAGAATTAAATAATAATCATGGATTTAAACTTAAGATAAAATCAGATGAATTTGATGAAAAGGATATTAAAAAAATTGAAGCAGAAATTACAAATAATGCTGCTTTAGACCCAACAAAAATTTTAAATGATAATTCATCAACTGTATATTTGACAATGAAACATAATCAATATTTGTCAGATATTAAAGATAAGATTATTGCAAATTTATCTCACATAACTCTTCTTGAAGCTGGTGCAGGATATGGAAAAACTGAAATGATAAAAAGTCTTAAAGCAAAGACATTATTAATATTGCCATTTACATCAACTATAAAAGCAAAAGTAGAAGCAGATGAGAAAACTGCTGATTGGCTATATTTTTATGGAAATAAAAGACCAAATCTTGATGACATATTAGGAGATAAAAATATGTCAATGACTATAGATAAGTTCTCAAGACTTAATGTATTTGAATTAGACCAAGCAGGATTTGAATATATTGTTATTGATGAATCACATTTATTATTCACAAGTTCATATAGAGATGTTATGTCTCCAGCTATACAACGACTTGCGAATTGTAAAGCAAAAATAATAATGATGACAGGAACACCAACTGGAGAAATGTTATTCTTTCCAAATATTCAGCATATAAAAGTCACAAAAGAAGATTATAGAACAAAAGAATTTGAAATACATTTTGTTCCAACTAATGATGAAAAATTAATTGAAATGTGCAAATCAATGGCTAAGGATATTGATGAAGGTAAAAAGATATTATTCCCCACTAATAATGGAAATTTATATTATGAACAGATTATAGGTATTATACAAGATTATTTAAATAATCCTGAATTTACAAAAAATCCTAAGCAATTAAATGCATTTTATTATAAAAAATCTAATTATGGAGATGATTCAATGGATATGATCAATATTGATAAATCTATTGGAAATAATGATATAATATTTTGCACAACATATTTATCAGTAGGTGTAGACATTTGTGATAAATATAAATTTAGTGTATATTTTAATCAACCATGGATTGCACAAGATATTGAACAATTTGCAAATAGGTTAAGAAATAATGATTTATATATAAAATTATTTTTAGAGAAACGAGATTCATCAGATAATAAAATTGATTACAATTATACAAAGCCATTAGATTTAAGTTTTTCAGAAGCAGATTTATTAATGGCACGTGATTTAATATATACTTGTAATGATATGCTTGAACGTAATAATGAAGAATCAAAATATAATCCATTAATACAATCATTATTATCAGCAAATCGTTATTTAAAATATGATGAAAACGATTGCAAATATTATATTGATGAAACGACATATAAACTTAAAGTATTTGAAGAACGATATACAGAATATTCAAAACAATTGACAGTATTAATAAATGGTATGAAATATTATGGATATAATATTATAACACAAAATTTCGATGATGAATTAGATGATACATTAAAAGAACAATGGCACGAATTTCTTAAAGATTGTAGGCATAAAAGATATAATTATAATACATCAGAAACATTTAAATTCTTAAATCATTTGAATGATGGTAATATTGATATGTATAAAGAATTATTAAAAGGATCATATGAAGTATTTAAAGATGATAAATATAAGATAGAACGTGAAGAAAATAATATATATGCTACAGATATTGAAATTCTTGAAAAGAATATTCCTATAGTTATGGGATTATATAAATTTTATGATTGTCCAACAATTAAAGATATATTTGAATATTGTGTTGAAAAGAAACAAAATAGAATTAATTATACTAAACTTAGACGAATTGAAAAATTTGTTCGTATAGAAGGGAATAGGAGAAAGAGAAGATTAGATTTTCCTGTATTGAAATTTATAAAAGATACTCAGCAATGGGCAAGATTACACAAGCAAACAACTGAAATAGAAATAAATCAATTTTTAGCAAATTATACTGTAAAATATGCAAATTCAATTAAGGATCTTGTAATTGAAGATAAAGAATATCTTGAATTATTATTTGAATTGACTAAAAATTTATGGAAAGTAATTATTACACAATCACGCCCGCAAAAGGGTATTATAACTATAACACCATTTGAATTATTATGGGAACGTAAAATGGATTTGTTAAATCCGTATGGAGGTTCTGAATTAACAAAAGAATTCTTTGCTAATGAATTAATAAACGATATGAAGGAAGTTGATGATGATGACATTGATTATGAATTCAATATGACAGATAAAAAACGATTAACAGAAATAAGTAATGAATTACCTAATGTTATTCATAAGCCTTATGGATATTATGAATATACTGAAATGGATATGTCTAATGAACGATTTATGAGAAAACAAGAAAATACTAATTTATTAAAAGATGATATATTCACGGTAAATAATACTACAGATAACGATGAAAATAATAAAATAATAATAGATCAATATGATTTATTTGGAAATGAAGTAAAAAAATAATATATAATAATATGATAAAAAACATTATTGACCATTCGTATGTAACTGATAATATAACGCATTTGTTTTGTTTTTATAAAAAGAATATTACTAATAAACGAATTATAATAACTGCTCATACATATTTTGAAGCTATAGATTTATTAATAGAATTAAATATAAAAGCAAATGAGATATATGATTTAAACGAATATTTGAAATATGATATAGATAAAGAAATATTATATAAAATATGTAATATTGAAAAGGATTATGAAGGATATCCATATTTCATATCTGAAGAGTTATTTAGTAAATTAAAAAATTATATATTAAATTATACATTTGCAAATATGCATAATACTAAAGCTTTAAGATGTAAAACAAATAAATATGTAAGTTTAATTCTTTCTAAAAAAATTTATGAAAATAATTATGAAAAAACGAATAGAGATTTTTGTTAAAAATTATGACACTGGAAAAGTAGAAGATTTTCAATTATATAATTCTTTTGAAGATATATCAGATGGATATCATACATTTAAAGAACTATATGATTATAGAATGATTTATAATGCATTATGGTTAAATGATATGGATGAAAATCTTCTAAAAAAATATGATGTTCATAAAAGTTGGTGTCATAGTGATGGTGAAAAATGTTTTGGGGGTGGATGGTTTATTGTAATGGTTGAATTACCAACTGGTCAAGTTTCAAATCATTATGAAGCTCAATATTGGGGTATATTTAATATTCCAGAAAAAGAAAAGGCTAATGAATGGGATGGACATACACCACAACAAGCATATGAACGAATGATTAACTATATTAAAGAATTAAAGAATTAAAGAAACATAAAAAAATAGGAACTGCTAAGCAGTTCCTATTAGATAAAAAAATTATTTTAAAATTTTATGTTAAAAAGTTATTTTAAAATTTTATGTTAAAAAGTTATTTCAAAATTTTGAAATCTAAAATCTGAATAATAATTGTATTTTCAATAATTTCGTAAGTAAATTTAGTTACGATGATATTCTTATTCTTAACTCTTTTTGCTTTACCATTCAGTACAGGAAGATAATAATCATATCCATTATAATAATTTTCTTTAACTTCCTGGAAGTGATAATGAATATTTCCATCCCAATATTCTCCATCATAACCAGGATTATGGTCACAGAAGAAAGTTAATTCTGTTGCATTTTCAATTTTTTCAACCATCTCCTGAAATTCTCTTTTTGCTTTTCTTTCCTGCTCAAGAGCTTCAGGACTCATTAAATATTGTTCAACTCGAGGCCCAGAAGAAAAATTATAAACTCTTTCCCGTATTTCATAACCTCTATCAATTAGAACTTTTCCTACATAATCTTTATGGTCACCTCCAACATTATCCCAATACCATGTAATATAATCCGTGTCAAAGCAATCATCAATCTTATCATATTTGTGTTTTCCAAAACGGAATACATCTACGTTATCCCAAACTTCTTTAGTAGTATTCCAAGATCTTGTATGACCACGAAGAGATTCATCTATCGGAAGCCCAGAATATTTAGCAATAGCAGTATCACGATCAAAGGAAATGTTCTTGATGTAATTATAGTGAGTGATTACATAGCTGTGGCCATTTCCAAGTGGTCTGTGCTCTTCCCAAATCTCCCAGAGGGTGTAGTACTTGTTGGTGAACCCGATTGCTTTTATAGTCATATTCGTTAAAATTTTAATTGTTTAATATTACCAATAACAAAATAGTACATAACTTCAAAAATTCAAATTTTAAAGAAAAAAAAATTAAATTTTATAAAAATAAAACCAAGAAAAATTTTACATCTTTAGTGTAAAATATGAATTGGTTTATTTAAAACAATTATTTTTAATTAAAAATAATAAATATATTACAGTTTTAATGCTTAGCAAAGAACAAATATTAGAACGAAATAAGCTCATAGGTGAAAATGGGCTTAAGACTCGCATGAAGAGGGCTAAGCAAATTTGTAAGACATTTAGGTTTAAGATAGACTATAATAATTTAAACTTACAACAGAAAGAATATATTAAGATGTTGTTTGTTGAGGCTAAATGGATATATAATTATCTCATATCACAAGATGACATATATTCATTTGACTATAAGAACTTAAATCAAGTTACACATAAAGACAAATATAAGAATAATATAATAACTGATATAAAGTATGTAAGGTCTAGTGTGAAACAAGAGTTAATAGCTCAAATTATAAATCAGATAAAAGGACTATCTAAACTAAAGAAAAAAGGACATAATGTTGGAAAATTGAAATTTAAGTCAGAATTTAATTCAATCAAGCTAAAACAATATAACATAACTCATTCTCTTAGAGGAAACAAGTTTAAGATACAAGGAATAAAAGATC
>Ga0247609_10004494_pt1 | contig 13862 bp, 14 predicted proteins | sample 172DNAGHGlowgp2_FD_193487 | JGI IMG/M metagenome (GOLD analysis project Ga0247609, IMG submission 193487) | Sheep rumen microbial communities from Palmerston North, Manawatu-Wanganui, New Zealand - 1728 DNA GHGlow gp2 | ecosystem: Host-associated > Mammals > Digestive system > Stomach > Rumen ...
TTATTTTGGTGGGTGGGGGTTGAATTTTTTTATAAATGAACTATATTTGGGGCATAAATAAAAGAGAATATTGTATTATGAATAAAAATCCGTATGAAGTTTTGGGTGTTGCGCGTGATGCAACGGACGCTGATATCAAAAAGGCATATCATAAATTGGTTATGAAATATCACCCGGATAAAAATCCTGGGGATAAGTCAGCCGAAGAAAAATTTAAAGAGGTAAATAACGCGTTTGATATTTTAAAAGACCCACAAAAACGTGCGGCATACGACAGATTTGGTGATGCGGCGTTCGCTGGGGGAAATTCTGCATCCGCTGGTGCGGGCAATCCGTTTGGTAATGGTTTTGGTGGATTCGGTGGTGGCGCCGGTATGGACGATATCCTGCGCGAAGCCATGCGTGGTTTTGGTTTTGATGGTTTTGGTGGTTTTGGTGGCGCGCATAATGCCGGTGTGCAACGTGGCCGCGATTTATTGGATACAATTACTATTTCTTTGCGTGATGCATATTTTGGAACAACGCATACTGTTAAATTTTCCAGTAATGTTGCATGCGATAAATGTAATGGTAATGGCACAGACGATGGAAAGCCTGCACCGGTTTGTTCGCGTTGTGGGGGCAGTGGTTATGTCCATGCACGCCAGGGATTTTTTGCGGTTGAAACCCCATGCCCTGAATGTAATGGGACTGGACACAAAATTTCAAAGAAATGTTCCAAATGTGATGGCACCGGTGTTCAACATAAACAAAGAACATTAGAGGTAAAAATTCCGGCGGGAATTATGGACGGTGCGCGTTTGCGGTTGCCAGGTCAGGGCGAGGCCGGTATGTTTGGGGCGGACGCGGGTGATTTTTATATTGATGTTCGTGTGACCCCAGATGATAAATTTGAACGCGATGGAAATGATTTGATTGTAAAAGTTGATGTTCCATTTACAACACTTGCGCTGGGTGGAAATATTGATGTTAAAACAATCGATGATAAAGAACTGTCGGTCAAGGTTCCATCTGGAACCCAGATTGGTTCGCGCCTGCGTGTGCGTGGCAAAGGTATGCCAAATTCACGTGGTGGTTTTGGTGATATGTATATCGAAATTATGATGAGTGTTCCAACAAAACTGACCGAAAAACAAAAGAAAGCATTGGAAGAATTTGCCGGGGCAAAGTCATCAAAGAAATCAGGTTGGTTTTAACCAGATTACAGTTTTCAAAGTTCAAAGTGCAATTGATGAACAAAAAACCACCATTGATTTGGTGGTTTTTTTGTTTGAATTATTTTTTTATTTAATCTTTTTTAATTTTTCGGCAAATGTAAATGTGTATTGTGTCGCCGACCACAGTGACGCAACCAATGCAAACCACAAACATATAATGCCACATTGTGATAATACGTTCATTAAAATTAACAGTCTTGATGAAATTGTTTCTGGGGTCACAACAGAACTGATTGCAAATAACATTAAAAACAGCAATATCGCAATCATTTGAATTGTGGTTTTGATTTTTCCCATTGAAAATCTTGCCTTGGGAACCGGCATTTCGATTTTTTGGGTGCCCAAAAATTCACGCAGACCACTGATATACAATTCGCGCGCAATCATGATGATAATTGGAATTATGATAAACCAAAAACGCATCATCAATGCCAACATTATAAATGTATTTACGACCAACAATTTGTCGCCAATATGATCCAATACACCACCCAGTTTTGAACATACATTAAATTTACGTGCCAAGAAACCGTCCATCCAATCACTGATTGCGCCCAGTGCAAATAAAATAACCGATACCCAATACCATTGCATCATCAATGTTGGTATTATTGCAAATGCCGCGCAAATGCGAAAGATGGATAGTGAATTTACAAATGTTTTCATATATAACTCCTTTTTTTTTATGGAAATATAACGGGCGTCTACTTGTTGTTTATTCGTTTATGTAACACTTGTACACTGCACTCATAAACAACGGCGTATACACCTCGTTCTATTTCCATATTACAATCAGTGGTATTATAACAACTCTGAATGAAAATGTGCATATATTTTTTTTGCCGCTGATTTTCCCAATGATGGAACATGTTCCAGTTGTTGTAATGTTGCGTCCATAATAGAGCGAACCGAACCAAAATGTTGTATCAAGGCATGTTTGCGTGTTGGTCCAATGCCATCAATTTCGTCCAGAACAGATGCCGTCATTTGTTTTGCACGTGTTTCACGATGATATGTGATTACGAAACGATGCGCCTCGTCACGAACGGCACGCAACATTAAAAACAAAGGTGAATCTTTTGGCATTTCGGTATAAATCGAACCATCAGGCATAATAAAATGTTCATCGCCGTTGCGAACCTCGCCTTTGGTGACACCAAATACAGGAATATTTGGCGCGGTTTTATGTGCGATATTCCATTGCGCAGGTCCCCCATCAACAATTATTAAATCCAGTTTTGGACCATGTGATACCGCACGATTTACAAATTCAGCCATCATACCAATATCGTTGCCGGCATTTGCCTTGTTTTGTAATTTGAAATGTCGATAGTCTGTTTTTGTGAAACCGTTATGTCCAAAGCAAATCATCGCGCCAACCGCATTTTTACCAAACAGGTGTGAATTATCAAAAACCCCAGCGCGTTCGATTTTGATATTTAATAAATTTTCCAGTTCGCTAACATTTTTATCCCAATCTATATTTTTATCGTGCTGAATTTTATTTTGCTTTCCACGATTTGCAGTCTGGGTCAGGGCGATAATTTTATCGCGAACCGCGGCAGCACTTTCGAAATCCATATTTTCTGCATATTTTTTCATGTCCGCGGACAGTTCGGCAATGATTGGTTCGCTGTCGCCGGTCAAGATTCGACGTGCCAATGCAACATTTTTTTGATAATCGGTTTGTGGCAAACAACATGGCGCACTGCATCGGCCAATTTGATATAACAGGCATGGACGCGAACGATTGTGCATAAATGTGTCTGTGCATGTTCGCAGACGACAAACCTTTTGAATCATTTTAATTGTGTCGTTTAGCGCACTGACCGATGGGTATGGACCAAAAACATCGCGACGTTGGGAAATCTTGCCACGAAATTTTAAAATGCGTGGATATTCGTTTGCCGTTAATGCCAACATAGGATACATTTTATCATCTGTCAGCATGATGTTATATTTTGGCTTTAATGTTTTGATTAATTCTTGTTCGCGTATCAGGGCATCAGCCTCGGTCGCACAAATTTCCCATGTGACATTTGTGACCAAACTGCGCATGACCTGTTTATGTGGTTCCAATTTCGATGTGTCGATATATTGACGCAAACGATTCGCTAGATTTTTTGCCTTGCCGACATATAATAGTGTTTTATCCGCCCCATACATACGGTATGTTCCGGGTGCGTCAGGTGCATTTGAAATCAAATCTGTAAATTGAATATTCATGATTTATATGATAGAATATAATTTGATAAATGCAAATAGAGGTGAAAATATGAGACAAGAATCTGGTCGTTCTATGATTGAAATGTTGGGTGTGTTGGCAATTATGGGGGTAATTACCGTTGGTGCAATCAGTATGATTTCGTACGCAATGCGCATGCAAAAACAAAGTGCCGTTAATGACGAAGTTTATCAAATTGTTTTAGGTGTGCGTCAGTTGCTGGGTGAATATGATGATTATACCAAAATTGATAATTCAACAATATTTACCGCATTGGCGATGTCTAATAAAAACCCGTATGGCGGAAAATATACTGTGTCGGTAAATCCGTCAAATACACGTCAATTTATCGTATCGATTGATGGATTAACTGATGCAGAATGCAAGGCTTTGACAACCAAGGCTTGGACAGATTCTGTTGATGGCGCAACGGGTAATTGTGTCAGTATGGGACGTGATAACACAGTGTCCATTGTATATGGGGAATAATTAAATTTATGGCAGATTCGATTACGGTTTCTTTGGTCGAAGATGGAACAAAATTGATGCGCTGGTTTATGCGTAAATTTCCAGCGATGCCTAATCGTGATTTTTTCAAACTGTGTCGTGGTGGGCAAATTCGTGTTAATTCGGCGCGTGTTGATTCAAACAGAGTTCTGCGTGCTGGTGATGTTGTTCGTATTCCACCAACAATTTTGGCATATGCAAAACGCGAAAATGCAAAAAAAACAGAAACAGGTTCTGCGTTTTCTATGACCGATTTAGAAAAATTAAGACAGACAATTATTTATAATGATGACGATATCGTTGTGTTTAATAAGCCTGCTGGCTTGGCGGTCCAAGGCGGCAGTGGTATTCGTAAATCCATAGACAAAATGGCAACTGCGCTGTTCCCGTATGATAAAATTTCTTTGGTGCATCGTTTGGATATGGATACATCTGGATTGTTGGTTGTGGCAAAAAATCAAAAGGCTGCGCAAAGTTTATCAAACCAATTTCAAACAAAGTTGGCACACAAAGAATATCTGGCATTGTTAAATGGTAATGTTTCACCGGCATTTGGTGTGATTGATAATTATATTGTCAAAGGTCAGGTTTTTGATACACCAAATCGTATAAACGACGGGGCGGGTCAAAAACCACAACGTGCAATCACAGAATATCGTGTGTTGTCCAGTGCGGCTAATATTTCATGGGTTTTGTTTTCACCAAAAACAGGCAGAACACATCAATTAAGAATTCACAGTGCGGTAAGTTTGGGTGCCCCGATTGTTGGTGATGATTTGTATGGTCGTGATAAAAAATTGGATTCTGGATTGAAAACAGTATTGGCGACAAATAAATTATTTTTGTTTGCGTATAAAATCACATTGCGTCATCCACGAACAAATAAAATAATAACATTACGTGCAGATGTTCCAGGGTTTATGAAATCTGTAATGAATTTATTGGAATTTCAGTTGCCGGAATAAAAAATGACAAGACGTAGAAGATTAAAATTTTGGTTGCGATTTGTTGGCCTGTTTTTTATTGGCTTGATTGTTGCGTTTTGTATTGCTTTGTCCAAGGTAAATTTGGAAACTCTGCGCGGAAATGTTTTGTCGGTTTTGCAAAATGCAACTGGGTATCCTGTTGAAATAGATGGTGCGGTATCTTGGAAATTTTCTTTGCGTCCGCGTATTGAATTAAATCTGGTTAGAATTCCTAATGCAACATGGGCCAAAGAAAAATATGGTTTTTCAGCGGAACGTATGGATGTGACTTTGGATTTATTGTCTTTGTTGCGAAATCGCCCAACAATACGCAGTGTAAAATTATACGATACGGTGGTGCATATTGAATATAATGATAAAGGTGATTCTTCGTTGCAACCGATTGTTGTCGATGATAAAAAAACAGAATCCAAACAGACAGAAGAAGTTGTTAGTAATAAAATTGAAAAATATCCTTTCCCAGATGCACCATTTGGACGTGTGGAATTAGAAAAGTTTTCTTTTGATGATGGTGTTTATAAATTTTCTGTTGATGGTATGCAGTTGCGTTATTTCCGGACGCGTCATCATCAAGATTTTAGGGGTTGGTTAAAACCACGTGATGATGTATTTCCTTTTATTGTGTCTATGGGCGAATATAATGCGGAACGGAAAGTTTATCCGGTTAAAATTGCAATATCTACGGGTGGGGACGCGTTGATTGCAAATATCGCATTGGACGCAAAAACAAAACTGCCAATCGATTTTGTTATCAAAGGTGATATCGTTGATTTGGGCGCAGTGCGTGATATTTTTGGTATTGATTTGACGGGTATGCCACGATTGTCTGTAAATATTGCAGGTGGGTTTGTTGATGCAGATACTTTAAATATTCATAAATCTGCATTGTCAATGCGTGGAACAGAATTAAATGTTTCGGGAACATATGATTGGTCAGGTGCAAAACCGTCAGTTAAGGCAAATATTTCTTCAAAAAACCTCAGTTTGTTAAAATTGGTGCCGGAAATGTATTCTGGGTGGGTGCGACCAAATCGTGAATTAAATGTTTTTCACGATATAAATTTACATGGTGGCGATATTAGAAAATTTGATTTAGATGTGGTTGTCGATTTGAAACATTTGATTGTTTATCGTGATATGGATTTGAAAGATGTTAAATTGACGTTGAAATATAAAAATGAACGTGGGCGCGTTGATGCAACAACAACTATTGCCGGTGGGCCAATGCAGGTCGGTGGGTATTTTTCCATTGCGCCGGACGGTGATATTTTTGTGCGTGTGGGCGTTAAGGCAAATGATTTTTCCATTGGTCAATTGATGAGTGAGATTAGAATTCATGATTTTATCGTTGGTGTGCCGTTGGATTTATATGGTTATTTCGAAGCGCATGGTAAAAATATGTCGCAATGGATGAACACAATTACTGGGCCTGTGATGGCATATTCTGTGGGGGGTGGATATGCGTATCCGCGGTTGGTGGAAAATATTTATGGAACAGATGTATTAACATCTTTGCGTCATAATATTCAAGATTTTTTCCGGACTGATAAAAAATATGACAAGGCAACTATTTCTTGTGTGGTGGCAAATTTAAAATTGCGTGATGGTGATATCGAAACGCGTAATGGTGTTGCGGTCGAAACAAATTCTATAAATGCACGATTGGCAGGTGATTTGAATTTAGGTGATGAAACAATCGATTTGGCTTTGACAACGGTTCCGTCACGTGGGTTGAAATTGTCAATAACAGGTAATGTTGTAAATACTGTTGAAATTGTTGGTAATTTGGCAGAACCAGATATTCGTATAAATGGTGCGGCTTTGACAGGCAAGGTTGTATCGGCAACAGGTCTGGGATTGTTGTTGGCACCATTGACCGGTGGGGTCAGTTTTGTTGCTGGCGTTTTGGCAGGGGGACTTTTGGAAAATTGGTTGGCGGACAGCACACCTTGCAAAACCGCATTGGATAAAGGTGCGCCTGATGAAGATGGTGACCCAGAATGGATGAGTTTGCCTTTGCCAAAATTGGTAGAACCGATGTTAAAACAATAAAAAAAAGGAAATAAAAATGATGCATATATCTGAATTGATTCAGTTGTTAATAATTTTGTTCTGTGTTTGGTATTTTTACAAACGGTTGATACAAAATACGGCATCTGAAAAAATGGTGCGCGGCATTTTGGGTTTGGGGGTGCTGTGGGTGTTTAGTTTTGTATGTATAATGTTGCATTTTGATTTGTTGGGAACTTTTTTACATTGGGTGGCTTTGTTTTTGTCCATCAGTTTGGTTGTTGTGTTTCAACCAGAATTGCGTAAATTTATGGCATTGATGGGGTCTATCCAAGGGTGGCGGACTTTGTTTGTTGGTCGTAATGATAGTAAAAAAATGCATCAAAAAGACACAACCGCATTGGACGCAATTGTTAGTGCGGTTGAATATATGTCGGCAAAACATACGGGGGCGTTGATTGTTTTTCCGTCTATGTTGGACGAATCTGTAATTGAACGCAAAGGTGTTATGATTGATGCAAAAATTACGAGTGAATTATTATTAACTATATTTTTTAATAAAACACCATTACACGATGGTGCGGTTATTGTTGAAAATAACAGAATTGCATATGCCGGTGCGATTTTGCCGTTGTCACAAAATAACCTGAATTGGAAATATGGAACACGACACAGGGCGGCATTAGGATTAAGTGAAGCCACATCAGCAACCGTATTGGTTGTATCCGAAGAAAGTGGCGATGTGTCAATCGCAGAGAAAGGTAAAATAACAAAATACGAAGATTTAAAAAAGTTGCGTGCAAAATTAGAAAAAGTTATGAAAATGTAATTGTTTAAAAATGAAAACGCCGCCAAGTTTTATTTTTGCGGCGTTTTTTTGTGGTGGCTTTTGCCCTTGCACCGAATCGGTGTTTTTTGGTAAAATGCGTCATGAGAATGTAGAAAAGGACAAGAAAAAGAAAGATAAGTTAGGAGTTTTATTATGGAATTTTCTGTTTTTCGTCAGGTTTTAATTCGTGCATTGGGACATATGCAATCTATTGTTGAAAAACGTGCAACTTTGCCTATTTTGATGAATGTAAAGTTAGAGGTCGCCGAAGATTTGGTTATGTCGGCAACAAATGTTGATTTGGAATTGGTTGAACATGTGGCGGCTGATATTACTTTGTCTGGTAAAACGACGGTTCCTGTCCAGATGTTGTATGATATCGTTCGTAAATTGCCTGATGATGCGGAAATTTCTTTTAAACAGGTTGGTGATCAACTGGTCGTGTCCAGTGGTCGTGCGGTATTTCATTTGCCAACATTGCCGGCGGAAAATTTCCCAGCCATGGCGGGCAGTAATTTAACCACAAAATTCCAAATGACAACTGGTGATTTGGCACATTTGATTAACCAAACAAAATTTGCAATTCCAACAGATGATGTGCGCTATCATTTGGGCGGTATTTATTTCCATATTGCCGAGGAAGGTAAATCAAAAATGCTGACGGCGGTTGCAACAGACGCGCAACGTTTGGCTTTGTGTGCGATGGTGGCACCGGTTGATAGTGTGGAAATGCCGTCTGTGATTTTGCCACGTCGTGTGATTGGTGAATTGTCTAAATTATTGGAAGATGCCAATGTTGATGATGTTTTGGTTGAATTGTCTGATACCAAGGCGCGTTTTACCGTTGGTGCGGCTATTTTGACCAGTAAATTGGTTGATGCACAATATCCAAATTATCGTGTTGTTATTCCAAAAGGTAATGACAAGATTGCCATCATGGACAGAAAACAATTTATAAATGCGGTTGATTTGGTGTCGGTCGCATCTGTGGATAAAACAAAATCTGTTCAATTAACATTTTCGACAAATAAATTGGTTATCAATGCGTCCAGTCCAGATGCAGGAACCGCAACCCAAGAGTTAGATATTGAATATAATGGTGATTCTGCATTTACTGTTGTATTTAATGTGAAATTCTTGCTTGATGTTGCAGGCCAGGTCGAAGGTGAAAAGTTCCAGATGGAAATGCAAGATTCTTTGTCACCAACGACAATCAAATCTACGGATAAAAAGACAGATGCGTTGTTTGTGTTAATGCCGATGAGAATGTAAAAAAAATGCGCCGTCGGCGCATTTTTTTAATTCCAGGGTGCAATGTGCAAAGTTCAAAGTGCAATAAATTATAATTTATTTTGCGTTGTTTGTATTGGACAAATTTAATTCCTTGAAAAAATTGATATTAGTGTGTATTTTTGTTTGGAATAAAAAAAGGATAAATTATGTCGTTGGAAAATTTAAATGCTGGTAAAAATCCGCCCCAGCAAATGAACGCTATTATAGAGGTCCCAGAAAATGGTTATGTGAAATACGAAATTAATAAAGAATATGGCCTGTTGCGTGTGGATAGAGTTTTGCATACACCCATGGCATATCCGGCAAACTATGGTTATTTTCCTGGAACGTTGGGTGATGATGGTGATCCGTTGGATTGTGTTGTGGTGTGTAATGCGCCACTGTGTCCGGGCGTGTTGATAGAGGTTCGGCCGATTGGTGCATTGGTTATGGAAGACCAGGCCGGTGGTGACGAGAAAATTATTTGTGTCCCATTGGCGAATATCGACCCATATTATTCAGGTGTTAAAACATTGTCTGATTTACCGGAAATATTGAAATCAAAAATCAAATATTTCTTTAAGCATTATAAAGATTTACAACCAAATGCGTGGTCAAATGTTAAAAATTGGGTCGATAAAGACGATGCAGAACGTATTATTATGGAATCAATTGATCGTTATTGGACGCATAAACGTAATGATGCGTAATAAAATTCTTGCGTTTAACAATGGTTTATTTATAATTTGATGGTAAATTTAAAAATAAAAGGATTTAAAATGGCGACATTTATTGCAAATGATATGCGTGTGGGTTGGGTTATTTCCCACAATGGAAAACGTTATTCTGTGACATCAATTACAAAGGTTAAACCGGGCAAGGGTGGTGCGTTTGTCCAGGCAGACTTGCGCGATATCGATTCGGGAAACAAGGGCGGTGACCGTTGGCGTGCCGAAGACAAGGTTGAAAAATTGATGGTCGAAGATTTGGAATGTCAATATTTGTATTCTGATGGGACTGATGCATATTTTATGAATTTGTCTGATTATGAGCAATTTACCATGCCAAACGATTCGTTGGGCGATCAAATGAAATTTTTGGCACCTGAAATGATGGTGCGTGCCAATTTTGTCGAAGGTCACCCTGTATCAATTACTTTGCCGAAAACGGTTGTCGCGACGGTTGTTGAAACAGAACCTGCATTAAAAGGTCAAACAGCAACTGGCTCTGGGGGAAAGCCGGCGGTATTGGATAATGGTATTCGTGTTCAGGTTCCTGTGTTTATCGAACAAGATGAAAAAATTGTTGTAAATACAGAAACTTTGGAATATGTCGAACGCGCAAAATAATGTTTTTTTAAAAAATCAAGTGAAATTGGTGAAATTTTTTCACCAATTTTTTTATGTTTATATTTTTTTATGTCGCATTTTGTGGTATAATACACTTGCAAACAAAATATAACGATGGGGAAAAAAATGAAAAAAATTCTGCTTTTTGCGGGTGTTGCCGGGGTTTTGATGTCTGGCACGGCTGTTGCGTTTGAAACAAATACTGTGACATACGCGGCTTTTCCAGAAATTAATTATGATTCAACACATCCGTATGCGTCAAAAAAACAGGCGGACGGTAGTATTAAAATAAATCATGCAACAACAAAATATGTCCAGGCCCGCAAGACCGAGGCAAATAATCTGGTGACGGCGTTGGCAACCCGAACAAACACAGATAATGGTGTTGTGACGGCGAATAAAACCGCGATTGAGGGAACAGCCGGTGCAACCACATGGGCGGCAAAAGGTTTGCAAAATAACAGACAGGTGACCGCCGGATTGCGTGATACGGTTTGTGATAATTTAAACGGCGAATACAGCGGTTGTGGATATATAACAATGGGCGGAACATCTGCGACGGGTGATGCCGGTGCGCGGACCGACGGAACAGGGGCAAATGCCAAATATAAATGGGTTAAAATTAAAACAAATTGTTGTGTCCAAGGTCAAGAAAGCGCAGCAAATTGTATCGGTGTATCTTGTTCATCAAATTAATGTTATGTGACGAAGCATAAAAAAAACACAGGGCGGAATTCATGTCTAAACAAAATCTTTTTAAACATTTACTTTCAATTTTGGCGGTTGTATCAATTACATCGTTTGCCGGTGTTGGTGCATCATACGCGGCGGGCGATGAGGTTGATGAAAATTCTGGGACGGGCTCAACCGAAACACCGACTGGCAGTGATCCTGTGGGTGCGGCGACAGGTATAAAGATTGCAACAAAATCTTTTAATGATGCGCGTTTTTCGTATGTGCGTCGTGATTTAGATGAAACAATTGCAACGATTCGTGATGTTGTATCCAATGCGATAACAAATACAAACAATATTGCCGCATTGCAAGACGGAAAGCAAACACGTCCAGACGATAATCATTCGTGTGCAGAGGGTAAGACATGTTTGTTGGTGACGGATACATCAGGCACACGCAATTGGTATGAAATTATTGATTGTAATGAACATGCGTTTTTCAGCAATATGGGAAATGGAATTGGACCTGGGTCCAGTGGTGGTAAATATTGCGATAATGGATATAATACAGCTGCTTCGGGGTATCGGGATTGCACCAGTAGTGAATGGGGACATTTATATGAAAATGGCATGGTTTATGGTGTTGCCCGTGCGGTTGCAATTGCAGAGGCACCTGGTGCGGTTGTGACGTTGCCTAATAATGTGGCTGTTGGTGATACATGTGTATGTCGTGTGACAGGGTATGCACCACTGGTGTCTGGAACATTTGCGGGTGGAAATGCGGTATATGCATCCAACCCAACCAGTTTTACAACGGATAAATGGGTTGTTGGTGGCAAGATTTCGACGTATTATACTAGTGCACCTGGAACGGCTATGACTGATGCTAATTGTGTTGATGTGTGTGGCTTTGGGACTGGTGATAATGGTGCTTTAAAAGCGATGTATTTTGCTAGTGTTTCAAATACATGCATGGCAAGTGCAAGCGAGGCTCAAATGTGTCGGTATTATCCGTTTTTTGCAACTGTGGCAACAAATGGTGTGACAACTAATGGTGTGTCGTCAGGATTTATTGGGTCAGTTAGTGGTGATGGGGTTGCGTGGGGTGCGTGTTCGGCAAATGAAGTATATTATAATAATTCGCACTGCGCGACAACGTCATCTAATCGTCAAACATGGATAGCGGGATATTATGACAGCGAGTCGCGCAATGCGATTGGGTATATATATGGAATGGCAGGGTATGCGACATTGCCGTCAGGGACCCAGGAGAATTCAATTGTTGATTTGAATTTGTCTGATGTTTCTTCAACTAACAATGGTCAAAATGCCAGGGTGTGTGTGGTTCGTGGGTATAAGGCGGCAGCAGATGCAACAGAAACAAATGTTGTGTTTAATAAGGCGTTTGTTGTTCGTTTTAATGAAAATGGTTTTAATGATTCTGATAATGCTGCGGTGGCTTGTGCGGAAATTGTTTCGCGCGGTAACGCATCATTGGATTCGAATAATGTCTTTGCGTGGTATTCTGCATTGGCTGATATATGTGTTGCATATTAATTGTATAAGTTTTCTTTGTGTGTGGGAAAAGGTCGTGGGAAACCGCGGCCTTTTATTTAAAGTTCAAAGTGCAAAGTTCAAAGTGCAATATTATAATTTGTTGGCGGAATTGAAAACTTCGCGAATTAAAAATATGCAGTAATCACGAATTGCGTCACGACCTGCGTCCATGTATTCGCGCGGATTAAAGTTCGATGGTGCGTCATGCAAATTTTTACGAATCGCCGCGGTAAATGCCAAACGTAAATCACTGTCGATATTTATTTTGCAGATATGTGTTTTGGTTGCGGCAAAATTTAATTGTTCGGTATCTATACCAATTGCATTTTGTAAATTTCCACCATATTGATTGATTGTTTCAACAAAATCGCTTGGGACAGATGATGCACCATGCAAAACCAATGGTGTGTATGGAATTTTATTTTGTATTTGTTCCAATATATCGAATCGTAATTTTTCGTCGGCATTTTTTCGTTTGTATGCGCCATGCGATGTTCCAATTGCAACTGCCAAAGAATCTGTTTCGGTTTGGCGGACAAATTCATAAACGGAATCTGGGTCGGTATAAACAGATTTTGTTCCAAATGTATTTTCGTCTTCGATTCCGGCGAGTTGCCCCAGTTCAGCCTCGACCGATACGTTGCGTGCGTGGGCATATTTTGCAATATCGTGTGTTGCGGTAATATTGTCGTCAAAATTATATTTACTGAAATCTAACATTACACTGGAAAAACCAATGTTTATTGCATGCATACATGATTCAACCGATTTTCCATGGTCCAAGTGCAGGGCGATTTGTTCGTTTGGTGTAATTTTTGACCCAGATATTAATCCCATTAAAATATCATCGCCCATGTATTTTAATGCCGATTCGGAAATTGCTATGATTATTGGGCTGTGGGTCAGGCGCGCCGCCGAAATAATTGCCTGGACGGTTTCCATGTTGTATGCGTTAAATGCCGGAACCGCAAAACCACCATGTCGCAATGCGTTTTGCAACAGTTTTTGCCCGGAATTTAAGCCAAAATAACGATATTCCATGAAATACCCCCCTGTTAAAATATATGCTAGCAAATATAAAAATCTTTGTTCCATAAATTTTTTTGATATGAAACTTGACAGTCTAAAATTTTGTGCAATAATATTTTGCGAAGTAGGTGATAAAACCGTCATCTGCATAACAGATATAAAGGAAACAAAATGAAAAAATGTTTAGCTTTGGTCGCATTTATTGCTT
>Ga0247609_10004495_pt1 | contig 13861 bp, 13 predicted proteins | sample 172DNAGHGlowgp2_FD_193487 | JGI IMG/M metagenome (GOLD analysis project Ga0247609, IMG submission 193487) | Sheep rumen microbial communities from Palmerston North, Manawatu-Wanganui, New Zealand - 1728 DNA GHGlow gp2 | ecosystem: Host-associated > Mammals > Digestive system > Stomach > Rumen ...
ACGACGTATCTCCACCTCTGGTAGATAGTTCTTGGCTACCTTTGTGTCGCTGAGCAGCACACGACCGTCAGGCGCATTCTTCCACGTCTGCAAACCCATGTGATCTTTTGTATGGTCTGCACGGGTGTAGATAATCTCAGGGGCAGTCTGACCAGTAATGGCATAGTGGAAACGGTTCTGCACCATCTGGTAGAACTCGCGTGTAGTGGGCGAATTGCGGTCGTAGTCGAACGAACACTCCGCATAGATGTCAGTTATCTGCTGCCAAATACGACGTTCACTGGCACGAATGCTACGAACCTTCTCCAACAGTTCACGGAAGTAGTCTTTACCAAAAACTGCTGTTCCCTGTTTAAGCCGGTCGTCATCGAGTACGAATCCTTTGCGGATATACTCATTCAGAATCTTTGTTGCCCACTGACGGAAACGCGTAGCCCTTACAGAAGAAACTCGATAGCCTACAGCAATAATGGCATCGAGAGAATAGAAAGAAGTGAGGTAGTCTTTGCCGTCAGAAGCAGTTATTTCCATTTTGGAAACAACTGAACTTTCAGGCAATTCTCCTTCTTCAAAAATATTCTTCAGATGCTTGCTAATGGCAGGTACCCCCACATCAAACAATTGAGCCAAAGCCTTTTGCGTTGCCCAAATGGTTTCGTCCTTGATAACCACCTGTACCTTGCCTTCATCGTTGGGCATCTGGTATAATATGAATTGTATTTCGTTGTTCATATATTATTCACTTTGTATCATCTTTCAAATAATGCTCTATTATTATCTTGCGGAAGTAATCACGCATTTCCTGCTCTTGTAGCAAATCCCACCATCTGTTTCAAGATGCCGTCTACCTCTTCGATGTTAATCCCTGCTACTGGCCGCTTGGCGAGTCCGTTGTCATATTGCTCCACGCCCACAAGGATGTAGCCGCCTCCGAGGTTATCAAAGTCGTTGGCAAATGCACAGATACTGTGATAGATGTCTGCAGGGTTCCAGCCCTTCTTAAACTCTATCCTGTTTCCTTCGATCTTCCGCTTATTCAGCAGATCTTCTATGTTAATCGGTAGTGCCATATATTCTTATAACGTTTTTGTTCCTGTTCTATTACTTAATCACATCTTTCTTTTCTACATCAGATACTAATCCTCTCGCCTCATTGAATAGTTCAGTAAAAGTGTCACACTCCTCTACGCTATCATCAAAGATTGACAACGCATGAAATTGTTTGTCATAGCTGACATCTTCTATTCCCATATCATTCAGGAGAATAATTGTTATTGCTGCTTTCAAGTTGAACAGCATATTACTCTCTTCCAAGAACTCTACAGCCTTCTTTGAACCCAAATGATGAACAAAGAAGTTCCTAAGCTGTACGAAATTGTCAATTGTCTGGCTCTTCTCATTTTTTATTCCTTTGCTTGCAATCCCATCATTTATTTTCTCCACATCAATATGCCTCTCTTTAAGGAACTTGTGGATGATGTTATACGTATCATTATCCTTACCAACACCAGCCATCTTCTCAATGATTGTATGATACAGCAGCAACTTGCTGATGCTATCAAGATACTCCACCCTTACATAATGGTCAATGTATTGTTTTAAAGCATCAGTAATTGGGAGTTTCCCGCTGCAACATTTGGTAATTTTAAGGAAATCCGTAAAATAATCCAGACATATATTTTTGCTAAACAAATAACCTAAAATATTATTCCTCTTCTCAGCCAATACCTTATAACTTGGTGTACATACCTCAATAACGCTTCTGCCGTTTTTGCCGGTCGAGTACACCATATCATACTCGATGGGACTACAGAAGAAGAATGATAATACGGAAAGAATATCAGTAATATTGTCTTCTGTTTCGAGATAAACATAATGCTCGTCTCGGGATAACGAAATTTTACCATTAAAACATTCACCCGAATATTCTGTGGGTTGAGTACCAACAACAGTATTTCCACTCAAAGTAAACCCTGTTAAATACGGAGAAATCAGAGATGATGATACCTTTGTTAGCCTATAGCATGTAGGATGTCCCGTCCCTTCGTAAGAACACATAATATGATTTAATTCCATCGAAAAGACCCTCTTTCCTTTTTCCAGATAAGAGTGATTAAACAGCAACTTCTCACCAATCTTCAGTTCGATAGTTTGGCCACCCACATTCGCCTCTTTAACTTTGTAATCACTTTTTCCAAAGTCCTTCATGAAATAGATGCCTAATCCTTTATTCAGGTTCCTACTCGTAAGAACCTCTTCAGTGTATAGTGTAAGATGTCCATCCTTATATTTTATTGCGGCATCAATTACACCAGAATTCCTTATCCCTTGCTCTTTGTAGAACAATTGGAGTTTTAGTTTGACTTCTGTTGATTCGTCAAACAGGAACATCTGTTTGCTGATGATTCTATTCATTGTTTATTTTTATACTTTTTTGTTCCGTTCTTATTTTCGTGACTCCAAATCTCCGTAACTCCGTAATTCCGTTGCTTCATTATCACCTAATTCGATTCGTATAGAAAGGATCTACCAAGTAAATACGGTCATAATTGGTTTTGAATCCTTCTGGCAACGTATAGCCACGAATTTCTGCATGTTCGTTGATAGGGAAAAATACCACAAGATAATACTCACTGATGGTACTATTCTGGGCCAACGCCTTGTAGTCCTTCAACTTATGCTCCTTTCCTTTAATGCAATCCAATAGTATCTTTTCGTTCAAATCATCATATACCACAACCGTATCACAGGTGATGAAAGAGTGTTCAACGCCAGGATTCTCCCACGCCGTCACACTTTCTATGTATTGCCGATTCATTGGAGGCTGGTTTGGAATCATCAGGTCGTCTATCTCGTCGAAAATCTGCTTTTTAACCTTTTTGTAGTTGATGCCCACTGGAACCTGCAAGTCCGAAAACATCACACCTATCTCGTACCTTTTCGCAGAACGTTTGTCTAACCGTTCTTCTATATACTCATTGAATATCTTATAGAGCACATCCTCTGATTCCTCGTATCGATGAGTGCTATATGCGACTACCTCAATACCAATCTTCCTATCTGTCTTTGATGGCAGCACGATGTCTGGTCTATCATCGCACATCGATTCATCTGGCTCGTATCCTAATTCTCTGATGATGCGAGAGGCTTTACCGAGTTCGTCTATGTGTTTAATTCCGGTCTTAGTCATATCTTGTTATTTATAATTTATGTTTTTCTCGAATCGAAATACAAATCCTTTATGAGATTTCTTTTCTCCAAGACACACTTGAGATACATTTCTATAATTGAACCCGTATGCTTCAGTTTCGCGTGCATTGTTGTAACTACGTACATAAGTACCATCAAGAGTAAATTGATGTACTGGCTTTGGATTTCCTTTTGGTTTCTTATATGGTTTATCTGATATGTCAGTTAACTTGATTTTGTTACGCATCAACCATTCAAACATCCTCGGATTATTTGCTATAAAATCCGTCAATGTTTCGTATTTATCAATCTCTTGACAAATGATTTCCACAGTAAAACCAGTTGGTTGAATACGTCTTTTCATATGAGCACATACTTCATCCAAGATACCCATTTTCTTTGCTTGTACACAAGCACCTGGTTCTTTTCTCCAAAACTCGGATCTAGAACTAAACATTAAGGCTTTTTCCCTAATTCGTTCTTCTGTCCAATACTTTTGCTTTGCATTTCCAAAACGTTCACTTTGCTTCAAAATCTTATCTATCCATCCTCGCTTACTCGCAATATAATATGTTGGATAATCCTCCCGTTTCCACTCACTTCGTTTGCTATACTTTTGGCCTCTAGCTTTACACTCATCAAATGTAAAGCCATCATTAGCTAAATGACCACCTAAACTACCCGTCTTCACTCGATTTAAAGGAATCCAACCCTTTGAAACATATTTAGCAAGCTGAATACCTTCTTGCTCTTTCGCTTCTTCCTTGTCGATATAATCTGTTAGTTGGATTGGTTTAGGACGTTCCACATTATGTTTTTTGCAGAATGTAAACACAGCACCCTTACGCCCATGCACAAGGTCTCTTTGAGGTATATGATCAGTAAGTCCAACATATACATAATTCCGACCTTCAATATCGGGAAACTCATAAGCATATATGCATCTTTTGTAGTGGTTTCCCACAACTATCATATGACTACATATCTCATCTAACCAATCATTACGTAGTGCAGCAAAGTATTCACCCTTAAACTTTTTTGCAAATTCACTGCGATATTTACATTGTAATGCAGCTTTACGACAAACTTCCTTACTATATGTTGTCCTACAACCAGGGCAGCCTCCTGTCAAATTTGTCCCTGCATAAATAACTTGATGCCATGATGTCGTCCAAGTAAAGTCATGTATTTTGCAATGAATGGTTACATCGGTATCCCTATCCCCTTTATAAACGAATGGTTCTACTACTTCATATGGGAACTTGGAAAGCTTGTCAGATATTCGCTTTCTTGCCTCTTCTTGAGTGAGCTTACTTTTACTCATACCACATATTCGGCATCCTTGCCCTTTAATATGATTAGCGGGAGTTTGGGTAAATTCTCCATGAATAGGACAAATAATACTTATTGGAGTATGATTATTTACGTATTCGACCTTAGAGTAATCGTATTTATTCTGGTGAATACGTTTGGCGCGTTCAATCCATACCTCTTGACTCATTGCTTGTCGTGCAGATTGAGTAGCACGAGCACACTTAGGACAGCCATTACCATTAAAATGGTTATTGGGGCTTTGCTCAAAAGCGCCATGTTCTGGACAGACAATTACAACAGGCGTGCTGTTGTTGACATACTCCACCTTGGAATAATCATACTTATCCCCATGCACCTCTCGGGCTTTCTTGATGAATTCTTCAGTGGTCAGCTTCTGGCTCATAATCTTAAATAGTTTACGCCTTCAAATGCTCATACAATTTTAGCCTCAGCACCTCGCCATTTTCAAACTCGAACTGGAACTTTTTGCGATTAAACCTCGGATTGTTCTTGTGGATAATCCGGTGGTAGTTCGGACTGATGATAATGATGTTCGTGGAGTCGTTGTTCTGTGAACGGGTGAAGTAGTCAATGTGGTGGGCCTCGACAACGCTGTCACCATACTCGTCGCCAATCTTCTCGCCGCTAATCTCGTCGCGATAGTCGTAGAACCGCTTCAGGGTCAGGATGATGCTGCGGTCAATACGGCGATACTTCACTAGCCGCTGCTTCTCCTCAATCGAAGCCGTCTTGTCGGCCATGAAGAACTGGTCGTCATCGCTTTGCTCGTATACCTCCTCGGGAATGGCACTCAGCGTGTGGGCCAGCTGCTGATAGTCGAAACTGGAGCAACACTCCATACAGAGCACGCCTGGCGAGGAGGTTAGGTAGAGCCGGATGTACTCCTGTAGGTCATCGGGCAGCGGAATCTGCCGCTTGCTCTTGCCCAGCTCCTGCTTCTGCGCAAACAGGTACGCATAGCTCTTCTGGAACACGGCCCGCAGCTTAACGGCCAACGGCGACTGGCGGCTGTAGCGAATCTGAATGACATCCTTATGCCCCGCCCAGTTGCTTTGCACGAAGTTCTGGTTCTTCAGCTTCGCATCGTAGAATTCGCCGTCAATCAGAATCTTGATGTCCTTGCTCTGCCCGTGCGTCAAGATGGATTCATCCCACGCCTTGAACAGCGAGCACACCGACACCGGAATGGTCATCCCGTCATTCAGCAACGACCAGTCCACCGCTTTCTGCAATATGAATCCATTTTCGTAATCCATCAGAATTATATTTCGTTTTTTTATTCTTTTTTACTTCTTACTGTATTCTTGGGGTCTTCTATCGCTCTTCTTAGAGTCTTCTTACCCTCTTCTTGGTGTATTCTTACCCTAACGTAAGACTCGGCTTGGCTTCTCGACCCCCTCTCAAACCTCTCCCGAAGGTCTCGGCTTGCCCTCAGCTCGGTCTATGCTACGCCTACGCTACGCCCTTGCCACGATATACCAACGACGGCCGAACGACCTTCCTGCCCTTGCTACGATAGTTCTATGTTATCATTTTGATTCCTGAGAAAGAAGATATTGTTTGTACTCTCTCACAAAGAGTTCTTTTAAGTCAACTTCCAGTAGATCTGCAATCTTTAATATACATGCAAGGTCTGGTTGGGAAGAGTTCGTACACCACTTGCTGACAGTCGAGGGGTTAACACCGAGCTGCTCTGCCAGCCATTTGCTGGTACGTTTTTTCTCTACGAGAACCAATTTAATTCTGTTTACATCTTCCATACGATAAAGTTTTTATGCTACAAAGATAATGAAAATTTTTCATTTTCTGCCAAATATCTTGGTTTTTCTTCTATATTTATGTTTTTTTACGAGTTCTGGCATTCAAACAATCTGGAGATTCTCTCAAAGTCAATAAAAACTTAGTCACTTTGTCCAGATAAAGATTTAATCCACGAACAAAGTCGTGCAAAGATGCCGGTCTAACGACACGTTAACATTGGCACGATTGACAGCGGTCAAAACATCTGTCCCACATATATAATAAGGTGGGACAGTAGTTTTGTGGTTTCTTTATTTCTCAATGGGGACTGTCTGCCCCCACGGCGAAGCTTGACCTTTGGTCGAGCCTGCTCACGTTCGGCAGAGTAGGTGTGAACTCCACTCTGCTCTCACTTAATCGCAGCCTTCCCCCGAGTGTAATTCAATGGTATAGATTATTATGGACTAATTCGCGAGTTGTCTTTGTCGTTTTCCCATTTCAATGATAATCATAAGGTAGGGTAAAGGGAATGGCTAAAAGATAAAAATGATATTTTTCTGCTCCAATTGGTACACATATTGAAAATTATTCGTAACTTTGCGGTTGAAAACCGCGAGAACGGGCTGCACCTCGACAAAGAGCGAACTCTCTGTACTCGGTTTGCACCGTCCTTGCAGTCGAAAAGGTTATGATAAGCGAAAACAAGCGAAATCTGACCCCAAAAGAAGAGTATTACAAATTAATTACAGATGAGAAATCGAACCACATAGGGACAAATGCTAACGGTGCTGGTTCTCAGTGTGTTAGACGGAAAATACAGGGAACCTCTCCTTCCGCGAGAGATACCTCTCTCTCTCCGCTCACTGAAAAAGAAACCCGCTGGTTTTCCAGCGGGTTCTTTGTTTTATTGGATGGCAGTTTTTCGTCCGTCGATGATATAGATACCACGCTTCGGTTGTTCTACCCGTCGACCGTTTAGATCGTAAGTATGCGAAGAACCTGCCGATTTGTCTAAGGAGACATCGTGGATGCCTGTGTCGAATGACATCGCATGGATACTGGCCTGTCCCAACACGAAGTCTGCATTCTTCTCTGCATCGGTGTAGAATACGATGACATAGTCGCCTGTCTCAGCGATATCGAACTCAAATGTCTGCTGTTGTACACCGGAAAACTTGTTATTTGTCTTGCCTCCGATATTGACGGTGGGCGTGTAGGTCTGTGATGCCACCACCTGTCCGTCAGGATTCTCAATAGCGATTGTTACTGGCGTAAAGGTGGGTTGATTCCAGTTGCATATCTTATACTTGATGGCATAATGACCTTTATGTAATGTCAGGCCGGATCGACCCGTATGGTCACCGAACTTTGCCCAAGCGTCTTTGTCATTGCCCGTATTATTCTGAATGAGCAGTCCATATTCAAAGGCCTTGCTGGAATTCGTAAATCGCAGTAGCCTGGGCCCGTTGGTATTGGGTAGTCCGCCGCCGACACGTTTCGTCGCGCCATTGGACACATACCAGTTCTGTGGAACGATTCCCTCTGTATTGAAACGTGCAGACAGACCGTGGGCACTCTGTGTCGCCACGTAGTTTACCAGACAGGTGGTCTCACCCGTCTTGCCCTTGTCGTCTGTCACCTCTACACGCATGTAGTGTTTACCGCTTTGTGGGGCTGTCAGTGTTGTCTGATAGGGAGCGTCGGTCTTCGAGTCAATCAGTGTCCCGCCATCATAGAAGTCCACCTTCACCACCTCGCCATCCTGGGCTTTACCCGTGGCCTCAATGGTGATGTCCGGGAATACCGCCTCTTCTTTCGGTGCCATACAGAGGTGTGTGGTCTCACCTTCTGGTTGGGTGATGCGTGCAGAGGGCTGTTTCAGTGAGAATCGTTTGCAGAAGTTCCAGATCAGGTGACGGTTCAGGTCCATAGGCCAGTGTCCGCCGTTATGATAGGAGTAGAGCCACACCTCGCCGCCATTTGCTCCGCCCGTCCATTTCTCCAGGTCGCCGTCGTACCAACTGCTACTGATAGACTTGTAGCCGGTTGTCTTGCTGTAGGCGGTATGTTTGTCGTGCTTGGCATAGTTCTCGATGTAGTCATGAATACCATATTGTTCGTAGCCGAACACATCATCGTCGTAGGCGATGCATTCCAACAGGTTGACAGGTTTCTTGCATTTGTTCCAGGGCTGTTCAGAGAACTGGATGCCGCTCGTCGGCGCAAAGGCAGCAATCTTGTCCTGCATGGCACTGATGCAGTGATGGATCAGCATCGATCCCATCGAGAATCCCGACCAGTACACGCGTTCTTTGTCGATGTCGAAACGGTCTGCCATCTCGTCGATGGTCTTGATCACGAAGTTCTGGTCTTTCGTACCGCCTGTGTCCCAGGTGCTACCGTCGCTGCGCAGGTAGGAAATCACAAACTTCGCCGTGTCGATCATCTCGTACATCTTGTCGGAACCATACTGGTATTCCGGGTCTTGGTTCATGCCGTGGGTGACGATGAAGAGTGGCGATTTGGCAGGCAGTTTATTGGGTGTGAAAACCACCATGTTCCTTTTTTTACCATTCACGGTAATGTCTATCGATTCCTTCTTGTAAGCGGAAACTTGCAAGACCGATAGCAGGATGAGAATAACGGATATGAATGAATGTTTCATACTTTATTTATTTTCTGAGTGTCTTACGGTTGTAACCATACTGGTAGCCGCGGCGCAGGATGGTGTCCTGCAGGGCGGGCCACATCTCGGCAAAGGCCAGGGCCGTCGCCCAGCCGCTCGCCGTATGTCCCGAGGGGTATGACTCATACCATTTCAAGTTCTCGGGTGTCTCATACTGGGTCTGGAAGGCCTCGTTCATCATGACGAAGGGTCTTGTGCGCCCGTGTGCCCACTTCGCCTCAAGCACGGAGACGGCACCGGTGACGAACGATTTTATCAGTAAGCGGCTGAGGGCGGGTGTATTTGTAAACCCGATGCTGTCGAGCCCCAGCACCTGCGCCATGACGTTGCACATCGACGGGGCCATGTTGTACGACTCCCGGTAGGCCTGTTCGCCGCGCTCTGTGGCACGCATGGACTTACCCCACTGATATTGCAGCAGGTCGTCGACAAACTCCGGACTCACTGAGTCGGGTGGGGCAGGCAGGTAGACGGTGGCCTTGGGCAACATGGTAGGCGGTATGTAGATAGAGTCGCTTACGATGTGTTGCGCCATGGTGACATGGCTTCCCAAGAGCGTCATAACGGTGGCAAGTAGCCATAACATTCGTTGTTTCATACTTGAAATGTTTAAATCTTATTTGGCGACAAAGATACGGCAAATTAGGCGAATAACAAAAGAAAATCCGTTTTATTTTGGTAAGAATGGGAAATAATTATTTTCTTTGAGTACACACGGGGACAGGAACCATGTGTAAAGCCCCAATAGGCGGGCATGTCATCACAAGGGTTAGAAAATGCGCCGAAAATCTGCGGCACGTCATCACAAGGGTTAGAAAATGTGCCGAAAAAATGCGGCACGTTATCACAAGGGTTAGAAAATGTGCCGGAAAATTGCGGCATGTCATCATAAGGGTTAGAAAATGCGCCGGAAATTTGCGGCATGTCATCACAAGGGTTAGAAAACGTGCCGAAAAATTGCGGCACGTTATCACAAGGGTTAGAAAATGCGCCGGAAATCCGCGGCACGTCATCACAAGGGTTAGAAAATGCGCCGGAAATCCGCGGCACGTCATCACAAGGGTTAGAAAATATGCCGAAAATCTGCGGCATATCATCACAAGGGTTAGAAAACGTGAACCGTACCTCAGTTACACTTAAAGGTAAATGGCTTGTCGAAGTGGCGAAGCGAATAGTAGGTGACGGAAGGGTGGGAGAGGTCCATCACCATCGTCCAGGCGGTGCCGAGGAATCCCTCGCGCTGAGGCTGTGATACGGCAGCAATGGCTTCAGTCAGTTGCTTCTCATTCATCACACCGTGCGTCTGGTCAAACCTCTGGCAGAGTCTGTCATAACGGTCATCACCTTCTTTAAGGCCTACATTCAGTTTCTGCTCACAGAGATAGTGATTGGCTAAAGCGGGTGATTCTACCACCACCATTTTATTGTCGACATACTCCACAACTACGCTTCTGCCTGATGCATCTGCCATAGCGTAATGATGGGCCGAACCGATATCGGAGTGCATATCAATCCCTTCAAGCAGTTTGAGGGCTTCGTCGACATTGGCTGCATTCTTCAACATATAGGGAATGGCTCCCGTTGTGGTGAGGTCGGGTTTGCTGGTGCGCTGGTGCGTCTGAACCGTATCGCCTGCCATCAGGTCGGCAATGGCCAGTCCTTTCTCGTTGATACCGTCGAGGGCGACAAACAGGCCAGCCAGACACATGTGTTGATTCTTGAATCCCTCTGGTTTGAAGTCCTTGCTGAATCCGTAGAACTGCACGTTGAAGGTGGTGATGGTTTCGTAGCCCTTGTCAGGGATGCAATGCATGATGACGCCAGTGGCTGACGGGAAGTCGAAGTTGCGTCCCATCAGCATGCCGCCATCGGGGGTGTGCACCGTGAGGGCGGAACAGCCGAAACCGACCTTCTTGGTCTTCATCTCGGGTTTGTAGTGTCCCTTCGACAGGAACTCGGTGGCATAGCCTGCCAACTGATCGGCAGATTCAAATCCGCCCTTCGCCATCAGTCCGTCGAAGCCGTCGTCACCACGATACTCCATGTAGTAGAGTCCGTCGTCGAGTTTTACGCAAGAATTGGCGCCCTTCACCAGGGGTCCAAACTCAAGCCACATCAATACGCCAAATAAGATTACCAGTCCCAGTACGCTCAACAGCGCAATTTTCAATACTTTCTTCATTGTAGTTTTGATTAATGTTTGTCTGTTAGACGTCAAAAAGACACGAAAAGTTGCAACTAAATCCACGTCAGTTTTCTCCAAAGGCCTTCTAACGGTCCGCGAGGATGACTGCTGAACCAATAGCGGGCGAAGAGATACTGGCAGATTACCATTCCGCATCCAACCATGACGGCATAGGTGATACCTAAAAGACGGTAGCATGCGAGGCCGTAGCCGCAGAAGATAAAGCAGCCGATGATGGACTGGAGCAGATAGTTGGTGAGACTCATACGACCGAAGATGCAGAGATGACGGAGCACCTGACGGACGCCATCGAAGGCATACCAAGCTGATACCACAGCAGAAACTATCATTAATAGGATGATGAGGTTGTAGATAGGCTTAAGCCATGGGTCGAGATTACCGAAATCTACAAAACTCAATGCAAGGACTACGATGGCAGAGCAAATAAGTATGCTGTGCCAAATCTTTAGATGGCGTTCTTCGTTATAGAAGAGCCTCTGTCTGCCCAACTGCATACCGAGGACAAACAGGCAGAGTAACTGTGTCAGGCGTCCGCTGAAGACATTAAAGCGCAGATTCAACTCAAAACCGTATCGCAGGTTGGTGAGGGTGTTCTCCCAGAAAGTACCATGTGCATGGGTGCTACAGATCTTGTCATACAACTCCCACATGGTGCTGTGGTCGAGCGTGGTGCCCGTCAGCAGACAGAACAATTCTACGGGTTGGATGGCCAAGAAAATGATGATGCACCACACCCACTTCGACGGCAGATAACTGATGGGGATGAGCAGCAGACCATAGCACGCATAGAGCATCAGGATGTCGCCGTCGTAGAAGGCCACATTGATGATGCCGAACATGAACAGCAGACACATGCGCCAAGCAAAGCGGCCTGAGAAGTTCTTGCCTTTTTGCTGCTGATTGTCGTTCATGATGAAGAAACTCAGTCCGAAGAGCATGGCGAAGATGCCGTACATCTTGCCTGAGAGCAACCACGCCAGTACATCGGCTACAGTCTGGTCTGACGCCAGCGTATGGGCTACCGGCTCCTGGGTGAAGATATTGAAGTGCTCTACGGAGTGGTACAGGATGATGCCTGCCACAGCGATACCTCTCAGAGCATCGGCCACATCGATTCGGGTGTTGGGTAGGTTGCGGGTTTTATACATCATAACATATTAATTGTCTTTTGCAGTTCTTCCAGGAAACGGGCGGCGTGCGAGCCATCCATCTGGGCGTGATGGAACTGGAAGGAGATGGGGAGCGTCGTCTTCAGCCAACCTTTACGGTAGCGACCCCATGCCACGAAGGGGTTGGTGTAGATGCCGCTGTATTGGTTGACGATGCAGTCGAGTTCCGTGCCTGTGACTGCCGATGTGCCGACAATGACGGCTTCATCGTCTAAGATGTCCTGACAGGTCTGACTGATGGTCTCTGTCAGATGCAGGTAATTGGCATTAAACGCCTCCAGGTCATCGCAGACGGCAACGTCGCAAAAACTGAGACCGCCCTTTATGTTATCCGCTATCACGTTGATAGCCATACGGTCGTATTTGTAGAGTTTCCCGTCATGAGGTAACACATAGAACTCCTCTATACCTGATGCTGCTTTGCCGATGCACCAGCAAAGCAGCATATTGAACTTCATTCCGCGCCTACGACTCACCTTACAGAGCCGCGTCACATCGAACGTCTTGGTGAGCGTCACCATCGGCATGGGCGACTTCATCCACAGTTCGAAAGCTGTCGCTCGATTCGTATCTTTGGGATTGATTTCCTGTTTCATTTCACTTTTATATTTTTATCGCTGCAAAATTACATATAGTTATGAAACCCACCAAATAATTGGGATAAAATGCACGAAAGTAACTGATTTATTGCTATAAAAGATTCTCTAAGATTCCAAAACTAACTGAGAACGACACCGTCCACAAGGCCTGTCCCTGCTACGATGTCGCAAAGAATCAGAATGCGGGGAAGCCTTCCCAGAGTCTGAAAAACCTGCCCCGAATCCGGGGCAGACCATCCCCAGGTCGGAATGATATGCCTCAGATTCAAGGCACGATTCTCCGAGGTCGGGATATCTTCCATCAGATTCAAGGCACGTTTCCCCGAGGTCGGAATGACTTCCCCCAGCCAGAGTTCCACCATTCGGAGCGACGACAGGATATTCGGCAGATGTTTGTATATCTTCATTTTTTAGTTTACTACATTCGCTGACGCTCTGTATCTCCTCTGAACGCAGTCGTTTCAGTTCGTCCTTATCCTGCATCTTTCTTCCGTTGATATAGATGACAGGTGTGCCCTTGCCCAGCACCTCCAGGTCTTCGCAATTAAACAATCGTTCCTGACACTATGCGTTCTCGGCAGAATTCAAGTATGACTTGATTCTGCTCTCGCTAAAACGCAACCTTCTTGAACCGCGGCAAACGTGGCGACTGTTGCAGCAATCGAGATGGGGATGATAGACCGAAATGTCATGGGGACTGCAATGAATAGCAGGCCCCCCGCCCACTTGTTCGCAAGGGTGTGAGGGAAGCAACAGTGCCCGTACATCACAAGTGTCGAAAACTGATTCACGACTTTAATCGCGACAATTACTGAAGTGAACCCAGAAAGTTGGACACAACTTAAAGGTTCAAGATGAAACGGAAATGTAGTTTAGAAGAAAAGCTCGAAGCGATTGCATTAGTTGAACAAGGTATGTCAGCCCGTTCTGTGTCTGA
>Ga0247609_10004497_pt1 | contig 13857 bp, 11 predicted proteins | sample 172DNAGHGlowgp2_FD_193487 | JGI IMG/M metagenome (GOLD analysis project Ga0247609, IMG submission 193487) | Sheep rumen microbial communities from Palmerston North, Manawatu-Wanganui, New Zealand - 1728 DNA GHGlow gp2 | ecosystem: Host-associated > Mammals > Digestive system > Stomach > Rumen ...
TACGGCGGCGGCGGAAATTATGAAGCGAACGTCGCAATGATTTATGAACTCTATCAGAAAAAGTTGCAGATGAATAACGCGCTTGATTTCGACGACTTGATTTTTAAAACCGTTGACCTCTTCCGCAATTACCCCAACATTTTGGAGAAATATCAAGAGCGTTTCCAATACATTTTGGTTGACGAGTATCAAGATACGAACGTTGCGCAATACGTCTTGACCAATTTGCTTGCCGCTAAGTATAAAAATTTGTGCGTGGTCGGCGACGCTGACCAATCAATTTACGGCTGGCGCGGTGCCGATATGCGCAATATCTTAAACTTCGAGAGCGATTATCCCAACGCCAAAGTCATCACCTTGGAGCAAAATTATCGCTCGACCAAAACTATTTTGAGAGCCGCTAACGCCGTCATTCAAAATAATTTAGACCGCAAACCAAAAAATCTCCGGACGCTAAACGAAATCGGCGAAAGAATTAAGCTGTTCACCTGTGAGACTGACAGATTAGAGGCGGCAACCGTCGCGCAGGAAATTAAACGCCTTGTCACCAACGAACATTTTTCCTATAACGAAATTGCCTTGCTCTATCGCACTAACGCGCAATCGCGAATGTTCGAGGAAAAGTTCATGAACTCGGAAATTCCCTATATCATAATTGGCGGGCTGAAGTTTTACGACCGCAAGGAGATTAAAGACATTCTTGCTTACTTGCACGTTATCGCCAACCCCCATGATGACTTGCATATCATGCGCATTATCAACACGCCCAAACGCGGTATCGGTTCCACAAATTTAAGCCGGATAACCGAATTTGCAACCGTGCAAGAGCTTTCGATTATGCAAGTCATTGCCGATAAAAAACTTTTGGCGCAAATGGATTTCTCGCCGAAATTCCGCGCAAATCTTCAAGCTTTCGCAGCTATGATGATGAGTTTTACCGAGTCGGCTAAAAATCTCCCCGTCGACAAGCTGATAAATACCGTCCTTGACGAGTCGGGTTACATGCAAATGATTCAGGACGGCATTAAGGAAGGCAAAGAGGAAAATATTTCGCGCGAAGAAAATTTAGGGACGTTCGTCGACAGCGCGAAGGAATTTTTAGAAATGAATCCGACTGGCACCTTGCAAGATTTTTTGAATCACGTTGCGTTGATAACCGACATTGATACGCTTGACGAAAATGATTCCCGCGTCCGATTGATGACGGTACACGCGGCGAAAGGGTTAGAATTCCCCGTTGTGTTTATCGTGGGCATGGAAGACGGAATTTTTCCGCACGCAATGTCTTTTGGCAGTGAGGAAGAATTGGAAGAAGAGCGACGCGCTTGCTATGTCGCAATCACTCGCGCTAAGAAAAAACTTTACATAACGGCGGCGGATACCAGAATGTCATTTGGGAAAATGCATTTTCAAGAAATTTCGCGTTTCCTCGAAGAAATTCCAGACGCTTGCGTTGAGAGCTTTGGAATTAGAGCGAAGCCCCCGCAAAAAAATTTTGTGCCGCCTTCTACCTACAAACCGCCGACCGCTCATCGCCCCGCACAGGTTAAACCGCCCGAAAAAAAATCGCCGCCAATCACTTTGCACGTCAACGACATAATCAATCACAAAAAATGGGGACTCGGTACGGTCATGGAGATTGAAAAAGGATACGTCACGATTTCTTTTGCCAATCCCGAAATTGGCAAGAAAAAACTCGTCATTAGTGCTGCCCCGATTAACAAAATTTAAGGCAACGTGACGTTGCATCCAGTGTGCGCGATTTAACATTCAATTACTCGAACGGATTCGCCGCGCTCCAACTGTTCCGCCGCTTTTAAAGCGGCTCGCCGCGTTTGTACGCTACACTGCGTTTTGCTAGTTGCGTAATCTCGTTTTATTATTATTAAGGTGGTGAATTTTTATGGACATTTCGCAAGTCAAAGCGGAGTTGCTTAAACTTCGCAAGGAAATTCGCAAGCACAACAAATTATATTACGAAATGGACGCGCCAGAAATTTCCGATTACGAATACGATAAACTTATGCAACGGCTTAAGGATTTGGAAACGGCTTATCCGGAATTCATAACGGCGACTTCGCCAACGCAAACCGTAGGAGGTTCAGCGCGGCGCGAAGTCGGAAAATTAGTTGCTCATGATGTGCCAATGCTTTCGCTCCAAGACGTTTTCAGCCGCGAAGAAGTGGAAGATTTTATCAACGACGCGAAAGAAAAGCTTGCTTCGCCGGAATTTATCGTTGAGGAAAAAATTGACGGGTTATCATTGGCGTTGCGCTACGAAGACGGGAAATTTATTCAAGCGATAACTCGCGGCGACGGCATTCAAGGCGAAGACGTTACGGAAAATGCGCTGGTTATTGATGATGTCGTTCAAAATTTGGTTGACACGCCGAAATATTTTGAGATACGCGGCGAAGTTTACATGACGCAGAAAAATTTCGAGGCGACTAACGAACGTCAAGAAAAACTCGGTTTGAAACTTTTCGCCAATCCTAGAAACTGCGCGGCGGGAACGCTTAGGCAAATTGATAGCCGCGTTGTCAAGGAACGTCAACTTTCAATGTTCGTCTTCAACCTGCAGAAAGTCAGAGGCGTGGAAATTAAAAATCACGTCGAAGCTTATAACTTCATGGCGCGTAATGGCATAAAAATTATTCACGGCTACAAAGTTTGCAAGACGTTCGAGGAAGTTTGGCAGGCGATTGAGGAAATTGGCGAACGGCGGGAAAATCTCGACTACGGCATTGACGGCGCAGTTGTCAAGGTCAATGATTTTGCGCAACGCGAAACTCTCGGCGCGACAAGTAAATTTCCGAAATGGGCAGTCGCTTATAAATATCCGCCCGATGAGCGCGAAACCGTTTTAAGAAAAATTGAGCTGAACGTCGGCAGAACGGGCAGAATTACCCCGACAGCACTTTTCGACGCGGTGACGCTGAACGGAACGAAAGTTGAACGTGCCACTTTGCACAATCAAGATTTCATTGATAATTTGGACGTGCGCATTGGCGATACGATAAAAGTTTACAAGAGCGGCGAAATTATTCCGCGAGTTAGCGGCGTTATCTTGTCTAAGCGTCCTGAAAATTCCGTGCCGTTTAAAATTCCCGACACTTGCCCGGCTTGCGGTCACAAACTTGAACGCGAAGAAACTGCCGTTGATTATCGTTGCATTAATCCGAATTGCCCCGCACAGTTGGAAAATCATCTGCTAAATTTTGTCGGGCGCAACGCAATGGACATAAAAGGGCTTGGCGAAACTTCTATTCCGAAACTTATTGCCGGCGGATTTATCAAGACGGTTGCCGACGTTTACAAATTGAGCGAGCGGCGCGACGAATTGCTTGCTAAAAAAGTTTTGGGCTTGAAGAAAAACACGGATAAAATTTTGGCGGCGATTGAAGAGAGCAAAAAAAAATCGCCCGTGAAACTTCTGACGGGCTTAGGTATATTCGGCGTAGGAGTTGGAGCGGCTCGCGAATTGATTGAGCATTTCGGCGGGCTTGGCGAACTTTCAATGGCGACGGAAGAAGAATTGCAAGCCGTGCCCGACATAGGCGCGATAACGGCGCACAGAATCAGAGAATTCTTTGACGATGAAGAAAACTTAAATATTTTGGCGGATTTGCAAGACAGCGGCTTGACAATGGGCGAAGCGAAAAAAATTCAAGAGGCAGAGCCAGAATCGCCGATAGCGGGAAAAGTTTTCGTGTTGACTGGCAAGCTGGAGAAATTCACACGCAACGAGGCAAGCAAATTTATTATAGGACGCGGCGGAATTGTCAAGGATTCTGTCACGAAAAATACCGATTATGTTATTGCGGGAGACAAAGCCGGCTCTAAACTTTCTAAGGCGTGGGAACTCGGCATTAAAATTTTGTCCGAAGACGATTTCGATAATCTCTTGAGCGAATGAAGTTTGATTAGGAGGTCGAAAGAAATTGAGCGACGTTGAGCAAGCGACGGTTGCCGAGGATTTGCAAAGACGAATTGCCGAGTTGGAAAGAGAAAATGCCGAGTTGAAAGAAAAAATCTATACCAAAGCAATTTCCGCGGGCGAATTCTTTTTCAAGGCTAAAGATTATGACGCGGCAATTCTCGAATATTTGGAGGCTATCGAGCTTAAACCGGATTACAAAGAAATTCGCGACAAATGCGCCGAAGCCTACTACAATTTAGGACTCGGTTTCCTTAATCGAAAGGATTACAACACGGCGATTGAAAATTTCAACGAAGCTATCAACCTCAAGTCAGATTATAAAGAAGCTCGAGATAACTTAGAAAAAGCTATCAACCTCAAAAAAGAGCATGAAAAATTTCAAAAGCAGAGGTTTTTTACGTCGAAACCGTCGGCTTTGAAAATAATTGGCAATGTGGTAGTTAGTGATGATGAGTATGATGAAATAACCTCACAACGAAGAACATGATTCTATTACGCCGAAGGCAACAGAACTGTATTTGCCACCGTCAGCAACTTTAAAGCCGAGCCGCGAAAATTCTGTGCTACCGGAATGTTCCTTCATGACGACGCGAAATTTTGCCACGCGACAAGCTTCGCGAATAATTTCTGGCGTCAAAGGGCGGGTGTCAGCGAGCGGGCGAATTGGATTAAGCCCCGAACTTTTCTGAATCGGGCGGCGGAACATTGGGTCGAAATAAACCGCGTCGAAAGATTTATCCGCGCAGGTTTTCAAGAATTCTCCGCAATCAGCGTTGATAACGTCAACGCGGCGCATTGCTTGTAAAATGTGCGGACTGTCGTCCAAAAAATTTTTCAAGCCATAACCGACGACCTCTGCAATGAGCGGATTATTTTCAAGTGCAACGACTTTTCCACTTTCGCCGACGATAAAACTTTCGACAATGGCATCACTGCCCAAACCGAGTGTGCAATCCAAAACTTTTGAGCCGGCAGAAATTTTCAGCGCGTCAATTAGTCTATCACCGTCGCCGCCGCGCAGATTTTTTATTCTAAGGTGCGCGGTATTCGGGTGAAAAAACAATTCGCCCTCCACCGTTACTACGCTGAGGGAATTTTTTTTGACCAGAAGAATATTTTCCGCGCCGTGAGATTTCTTGAGCGCGTCGAAGGAAAAATTTTCGCGCCTTATGAATTGCCCGCCGAGCTTTTCGGAAATTTTTTGTGCTAAATCTTCCGTCGCCGCGTCCGGCTTTCTAGTCGTCGTCACGATAAAATTTGCCATATCTCCTCCAAAAAACAAGACGCCGAAATTTTCGACGCCTTAATAAATTTTATTTCAAATGATATTTTTCAAGGATTGTGACTGAGCCTAAAATGCGTTGAAGTGTAACGCAATCCCCCAAAAGGTTTTCGCCGACCTTATGGGGGATTTTTTTTGCGTTTAGGTGATAGCGTGGACATATCTTCGGTTAGTATCCGCGTTAATTATATCGGTCGAAAAAGTTTTTTGCAAGAAATTTTACTTGAGAACTTTTTGTGCGCCTTCGTTCATGGTGATGAAGTCCAAACCTTCAAGGGCACTTTCTTTGGTAATGTTCTTTGCAGCCGAATGCGCCGCAGAAATCTTGTCTAAGTTATCGAAAATCGCTTTGGTAATTTTTTCGCCAAGAGCCGCGTCGATTTTGTCGTTGGCAATAAGGATAGCCATAACGCTGACGGATTCAATTTCTTGGTCAAAGCCTTGATAAGTGCCGGCGGGAATAACTGTTTTGGTGTAGAAAGGATATTTTTCGGCGAGCTTTTTAACTTGCTCATCGCCGACGGGCAGAAGGCGAATTTTATGCTGGGACGCAATATCCTGCACAGAAGCTGTCGGATAACCAGCGGTTACAAATGCCGCGTCAACAGTGCCGTCTTTGAGAGCGTAGGAACCTTCAGCAAAGGAAAGGAATTGCTCGTCAACGTCGTCATAAGTTATGCCGTAAGCTTCGAGAATTTGACGGGCATTAGCCTCTGCGCCCGAACCCGCCGCGCCAACTGCAACGCGCTTGCCTTTCAAGTCGGTGATAGCTTTAATGCCAGAATCGTCACGAACTATGAATTGACAGGTTTCAGGATAAAGCGACGCGATACCCTTGAGGTTTTCAACCTTGCCGCCATCTTTGAACATTTCTTCGCCATTGACCGCGTAATAAGTTATGTCATTCTGAACGATTGCAATTTCGACCTGCTTATCCTTGAGCATGTTGATATTGGCAACGGATGCGCCGGTCGACTGCGCGGAAGCGTTCATGCCGTTTTTGTTGAGAACTTCGGCAATCGCTCCGCCAATGGGATAATAAGTGCCTGCAGTGCCGCCAGTGGCGATGTTAATGAATTGCTCCTTGTCACCTCCGCCGCAACCGGCAATTCCTACCGCCAAAGCAACGGCGCAAACTGCGGTCGCGATTCTTTTAAAAATCTTTGGCAACCTCATTTCAATACAACTCCTCTCAAAAAGTAGGGGATAAAAATTTGTCACGCGAATTATATCACATGCTTTGTCTATTCGACAAGATTTTAAAAAAGGAAATTTCTAAGCGGCGTTGAAACTTGTAGATAAAAATGTTTGAGAGGTTTAAAGCATGGATATAACAAGACGCGACCTTTTCAAAATGGCGGGCGTTGCGGCAGTCGGCGCGGCGGTCGGTCAATTCAATGTCGCAGAGGCTTTGGAAAGTACTACTGAAAATAACAAAGGGGGAAATTTTATGGCGAGCATTCACATAGCGGCGGAAGTCGGCGAAGTTGCCGAACGTGTTTTATTACCTGGCGACCCCGTCCGCGCTAAAATCATTGCGGAAAATTTTTTGGACGACGTGCACCAATACACCGCGATTAGAAACGCTTTTGGTTTTACGGGAAAATACAAGGGCGAGCGCGTTTCGATTCAAGCAACAGGAATGGGCGTTCCGTCCATTTCGATTTATCTGCACGAGCTGATTGAAGTTTTCGGCGCGAAAAAATTAATTCGCGTCGGGACTTGCGGCGGCATGAATAAAAATATTCATCTGCGCGACGTGGTTATTGCTCAAGGTGTCTCTACTGATTCTTCTATCGTCAATCAAGTTTTCGGCGGCGCGGTGAATTTTTCCTTGCTTGCCGATTTCGATTTGCTTAGCCGTGCCGTCAACGTCGCGAAGAATTTAAATCTGCCAGTCAAAGTGGGCAACGTCATTTGCGTCGATTTATTTTATAACGATTACGACGACATTAACGGGACTTTCGGCGACGGGAAAAATACTTTCAACGACAAGCTCCGCCGCTACGGAATTTTAGCTGTGGAAATGGAAAGTGCCGCGCTTTATCTTCATGCGGCGGCGGCAAATGTTCAAGCGTTGGGAATTTTCACAGTCAGCGACCATCTTTTAACAAAAGAATTAACCACGCCCGAAGAGCGGCAATCTTCCTTCAACGACATGATTAAAATTGCACTGGAGACAATCATACAATGAAAAATTTAATCATGGGAGTGGCAAAGGGTTACGGCTGGGATATTTTAGAGCCGTTCGTTACTTCCGCGGTGAAAAATTGTCCGAATGCAGAGATTGTGCTTTTCGTAGATGACATTTCGGAATTTACTCGCGAACGTTTGCAATGTTGCGAAAGAGTTATTTGCGTCGACATTCCCGCCTATTATAAAAATGTTTTGATAATCCATTCACGCTGGAAGATTTGCGCGGATTTTCTTGAGCAATTCGGAGCTAATTACGCTCAAGTTTTAATCAGCGATACTCGCGACGTAATTTTTCAAGGCGACATATTCAAAAGCTTTGAAAACTATCCGAATTATTTTGGCTACGCGACGGAGAAACTTTTTATCGGCGAAGATAAAATTTGTAATTACGTTTGGATTGAAAGCTGTTTTGGAAGGGCGACGGCGGATAAACTTTCCAACAAGAAAATTATTTGTTGCGGCACGGTGATTGGCACTGTCAATGAGATGAAAACTTTCTGCCGTATAATGTGGGAAAATTTAAAAGCCGAAATGATTTGGGGGCATGAACAAGCCGTAATGAATCACCTTGTCTACGAAAATCTTTTGCCGATAGAAAATCTTCTTGAGATTGATATTGACGGCGAAATTTTTACTATGGCTTATGCGGAAAATTTTTCTATACGCGGCGATAAAATTTTCTGTGGGAATGGAAAATGTCCGGCGGTCGTTCATTTATATGACAGATTCAATGAAACTGTTAATCTCGTCGACAAAGTTTATCACGACAAAAATTTTCAAGTCGACGAAAGTTTTTCCGATATGCGTAGCGTGACGGAGCAGGCGACTTGTCTTTTATTCGCGGAAAGAATTGGCGACGCGGCAAAGTTTTTCATAAAGAAATTTCTCGTAACGGAAGATTTTAGCGATTGCGTTGGTGCCTTGTTGAGATTTTGGGAAACTGTCATGAAAAGTCCGCTCTCTCCGGCTAGCGAGCTAATTGAACTTTCAGCGCAGAGTGCTTTGAAATCGGTTAAAGAAATTTCCGGTTTACCGCTGAATAAAGTTTGCACTCTGTTGAATCGCGCACAAGAATCACGGCACCCAATCGACCCCGAATTGAAAAATAATATCGCGACTTATCTTCTTAAACTTGCCGAGAGCAAATTTATCAAAGGAGAGCATACGCAATATCTTTCGTGCCTTGAACTGATAATTTTAATCGAAGGAGGGCACGTCGAGTGGCTAAGAAATTAAAAAAGACCAACGCCGCCAGAATTCTTGACGGGCTGGGCATTGGCTACGAAATTAAAACTTATGAAGTTGACGAAGACGATTTATCGGCAGTGCACGTCGCGCAGGTTAGCGGGCTTGATATTAAAACGATTTTCAAGACGTTGGTAGCTCGCGGCGACAAGACTGGAATAATTATGGCGGTAATCGGCGGCGGCGAAGAATTGGATTTAAAAGCGTTGGCGAAGGCTAGCGGAAATAAATCTGTCGAGATGATTGCGCTTAAAGAACTTTTGCCGCTGACAGGATATGTGCGCGGAGGTTGCTCGCCGCTTGGAGCGAAAAAAAATTATCCCGTGTACTTAGACAGCCGCGCTTTGACTTTGGAAAAAATTTCGATAAGCGCGGGGCTACGCGGAATGCAAATTATTTTGTCGCCGCAAGATTTAGTTCGAGCCGTGAACGCGACGACCGCTAAGCTTGCTTTTTAGCTTTCTGGAAATAGCGTTGCAGTTTAGGTTGTTCTGACAAGTTGAATTGCAAATCGATTAGCGTGCGGCGGATAATTGCGGGCGTGAGTTTATTGGGCGGCAAGCGTTTTGAAAGCGCGACCAATTTTAATACGTCGGCTGATTCTTCGTCGCCGTAACGAACTTTGCTTGCGACTTTCTGAATTAGCGTCGACCGCGCAGATTCTACCGCGGAAAGGGAACATTCGCTTTTCATATGCGGCATTTCTTCTAGCAAAATTTTCTGCGCGTCCCACGCCTTTAGCCACGGTTCATCATAAAAAATTTTAAAGAGCGCGTTGACCATTGCTTCGCGCTCTTTTATCTTGCACACTTCGCAAAACATTTCTTCCGGCGGGCAAAGTACGTCGCATTTTAAGCACTTATGCCAGCCGCTCGCAAGTCGGAACTTCTGAACTTTAGCTTGACTTAAAAGCGTCTGCAAAATGGTTCCGCGCAATTTTTCATTTGAAATTTTTTGGGCGTGCTCTCGGCAATGCTGAATTTCTTCCTGCGATAAAATCATATCTTCGGGCGTGAGCTTAGGCTTTTCGACAGCAAAGCGGGAATATTTATCGGGCGGCATTTCGGCAATTTGAAGAGGCGACGCGGGGCAAATATCGCTGACAATTTTTTCGCCGAATTTTTCGTTAATCGCGTCGATAATTTCTTCCTCCAAAAATTTCAACTGGTCTTTGTAGGCGGAACTTTCAATGGCGACAAATAAAATGCCGTGCTCAAGCTTAACGGGCTTCATTTTGTTGGAAATATCTTTGTCGACGAATTCGCGCCAATGATAAGCCAATTCGCTGGAAAGGTATCGTTGATAAGTTTCCGCGCCAAGCGCACGCATTTTTTCGCGAAGAAATTTTTCAAACTCCATTGGTTACCCTCCCCGCCGCGACTGTAAAAATTTTCCCGAAAAGTTGCGTCGGAAAATAGGCGCGGTCGGTTGCCGTTATCAGCGTCTGAATTTTTTCGCGGCTCAAAAAGTCTAGCAATATTTCCCGCCGCCCAGAATCCAATTCGCTCATCACGTCATCTAGCAACAACAGCGGATATTCGCCCGTCTCCGCCTTTAGGAATTGCAATTCGGAAAGTTTCAGCGCAAGCGCGACGGTGCGCAGTTGTCCTTGCGAGCCGTAAAGTTTCAGCTCCCGCCCGTTGATGAAAAATTTTAAATCGTCCCTATGTGCGCCAAAACTCGTCGAGCCGCTTTGTATGTCTTTAGAACGCCGCGCCCGCAGTAAGCTTAAAAAATTCGACGCGATATTTTCCTTTGAATCAAGCCCGCGCATTTCGTAGACGACAGATAAATTTTCTGCCTTCGCGGAAATTCTGGACTGTATAGAATTCGCCAAAAGATTCAGCTTGCTGACTGCGCGCAATCGCTTGCTGATAACTTTTTCGGCGGCGTCAGCTAATTGTTCGTCCCAAAGGTCAAGGTCGTCAATCTGCGCGGAATCGTCACGAATTTTTTTCAGCAGTGCGTTGCGCAATTCAACTAGCCGCGTGTACTTCGCTAGCTCCAAAAAATAAATTGGCGACGCCTGCGAAATTTGCGCGTCCAAAAATTTTCTGCGCGTAGCGGGTGCGCCTTTGAACATGAATAAATCTTCGGGCGAGAAGAAAACCGAATTTAATTTGCCGATAAGTTCGCGGGGGCGAATCGGATTGCCGTCAAGAAAAATGCGGCGTTTGCGCTCCGAAGAAATTTCAATCGCTAATTCGTGCGAAACGTCCGCCTTTGAATAGCTTATGCGCAAAATTGCAACGCTTTCGCCCCAACGAATTAATTCAGCTTCCTTACCGGCTCGCGAACGCAATAGCGATGCAAAATTTATCGCCTCAAGAATATTAGTTTTGCCCTGCGCGTTTTGTCCAAGGAAAATATTAGTCGCGGCGTCGGGGCGGAAATTCACTTCGGCAAGGTTGCGCCAATCTTTGAAATAAATTCTGGTGATATTCATTTAAGCGCGGACGGGCGTTGCAATGTAAGTATAATTTTCGTTGTCGGGTTCAGTGAAGGCGGCGGGGCTGAACTTGTCGTTAAGCTCAATGTTAATCTGCTTAGCTTCGATAACCTTCAACACGTCGGCAATATAGGTGACGTTGAAAGAAATATCCAAGTCGTCGCCGTCAATTTCCGCCTCGATATGTTGACCCGCGCCGCCAATTTCGGGCGAATTAGAAGAAATATCAATGCCGCCCTCGCCGAAAGTAAATTTAACCGTATTGTATTCGGTTTCCTTCGAGATAAGCGCGACGAAATCAACTGCGCGTCTAAATTCGGCGGTGTCAACTTTGACGTGCGTACGGCTTGAAGTCGGGATAACTTTTTCGTAGGGAGGAAATGTGCCTTCAATCAGCCGCGTGTTGACAAAGACATTATCAAAGGTGAACGTCAGATAGCGCGTCGAATAATTTATCGTCACGTAATTTTCAACGTCGTTAGGGTCAATGCGCAACATAGTTCCGCGCAGAGCCTCCGCCGGTACGACAAATGTACAATCTTCGTAGCTTTTCGGCAGTTGAGCCTTAGCAAGCGCAAGCCTGTGCGTATTCGTGGCGACAAGCGAAATCGTATCGCCCTTAATCTCAAAACAACAGCCCGTGAAAATCGGTCGCGCATCATCTTTAGCGACTGCAAACGCCGTCCGCTTAATCAAATTTCTAAGTATAGTCGTCCTAATCTTAAATGAATGGTCGGTATCAGGCGTCTTGACTTTCGGGAAATCGCTCGCCGTCATTGTCAAAAGTTCAACGCTCGCGCCGCCCGATTCAATCACTAACATATTATCTTCGTCGTGGAAAGTAATCGTATCGTCTGGCATGTTGCGCACGAATTCTTGAAAACGCTTGCCGCTAACGACGACTTCGCCGGGAGCTTCCGTATTGACTGGAATCCGCGTAATTAATCCCGTCGAAAAATTATTCGATTGAATCTCAAGCATAGAACCATCAGCCTTAAGATAAATTCCCGCGAGAATGGGCGTCATGGGCTTGACTGCCACCGCCCTTATCGCAAATAGCATTGCTTCGGTTAAATCGCTCTTATAACAACTGAATTTCATATTCTAGCCTCCTTATTAAGTGCCGACGTATTTTATAACATTCGCGGGGAATTGACAAATTATTTCTTTGTGATAAATTTAATTCGCCTCCTCAGCAAAGAAAAATGTATGAGCAAAGCAAAAAATTTAGAGGAGGAAAGTTAAATGAAGTGTTGGAAAAAGTTATTGGCGGTGAGTGTGGCGTGTTCGAGTTTATTTTTCGCGCACGCCGACGCCGCCTATCAGCTTAACGAAGAGGTAGAAAATCCGCCCGCCGCTTTGCAAATGGCGACTCAAATTGGCGTCCTCAAGTACAGCAATCCCGAAATGCAGAGCCGCGCTAACAAAGACGCTATCGTTGTCTTGAGTTTCGGCACGACCTTTAAAGACCAGCGCACGAAATCTATCGACGCGACCGCGCAGGCAATTCAAGCCGCACACCCCAACGCCAAAGTTTTTACGGCGTTCACAAGCCATATCGTCATTAAACACATTGCCGAAAACGAAGGTTCCTGCGACTACATGACACCCGAAGAGACGCTTAAACACCTTATGCGCGAAGGCTATACGCGGGTTGCGCTCGTTTCGCTCGACGTGATTCCCGGTATGGAGTACAAATACGACGTCGCGCTTTTCCACGAGTACAAAACGCAATTCAAGAGAATGTCGCTCAGCACGCCGCTTATGTATTGGCAAGGACAGGAAGATCAGCCAGATGACGTTATGCAGGTAATGCAATCGCTCCACTTGCCTTCGTACAAGAAAGGCACCGCGATTTTACTTATGGCGCACGGCACGCCCGACCCGTCAAACGCTTATTATTCGGTCATGCAGGAAAAACTTCGCCGCATGAAACGCGACGACGTTCACATTTACACAGTCGAAGGTTGGCCGCGCCTTGAGGATTGGGCTGGCAAAATGAAAATGCACAAGGTCGAAAAGATTATTTTAATGCCGCTGATGATGGTTGCCGGCGACCACGCCAATAACGATATGGCGGGTGACGAAGACGATTCGCACAAAGTCATTCTTGAGAAAATGGGCTTTAAGGTCGAGGCGAAGTTGCAAGGACTCGGCGAAAGCAAACGTATTCGCGACATTTTTGTTGAACGCGCCAACGAAGCCTGGAACGCCTTGATTAATTAGGAATTAGGAGTTATGAATTAAATTTTGACGGCGGGAAATTTCTTTCCGCCAATTTTTTTTTAAAATCCTAGACTTAATAACGCCAACATGCTATCATAGCAAAGATTAATTATGTCGCTAGTTTTTGTTAACAGGGTGACGCAAATAATTTGACTTTCCTTTTACGTTAAACTAAAATCGATTTGCTAAAAAAATAACGCGGAAAGGAACGCTTTCGGGAGGAGGCAAACTATAGAGCAATCATTTATCTTAATTACCGCACCGAACGACGGGAAGTTATGCCCTTTAGGGAATCGTTCGCATAGTTGAGACAGGCGGTTGGCAGGATAAAGTTCCTGCTGTAAAACCTCATGCGCAAAAAAATTTCTACACCGCCAAGAAAAGGAGGAATTGTTTTTATGTCTTGGTTGAACAACATGCGCGTCGCTTACAAGTTACTTTTGCTTAATATTATCGCGCTAATTGGTATGATTGTTATCGGACTGGTCGGCTACTTCGCCGTTATGCAGGCTCAAAGCG
>Ga0247609_10004499_pt1 | contig 13847 bp, 7 predicted proteins | sample 172DNAGHGlowgp2_FD_193487 | JGI IMG/M metagenome (GOLD analysis project Ga0247609, IMG submission 193487) | Sheep rumen microbial communities from Palmerston North, Manawatu-Wanganui, New Zealand - 1728 DNA GHGlow gp2 | ecosystem: Host-associated > Mammals > Digestive system > Stomach > Rumen ...
GGCGCCACGACAGGTGGGCATCTTGCTCTTTGAGAAACTACGCTTGAACGACAAGGCAAAGAAAACCAAGAGTGGGCAGTATGTCACCAACGAGGAGGTGCTGGAGCGCCTGCGCACGAAGCACCCTATTGTGGAAAAGATACTGCTCTACCGTGGCAAGCGCAAGCTGCTGAGTACCTATATTGAGGCGCTGCCCAAGCTCATCAATCCGCGCACAGGGCGCATCCACACCAGCTTCAACCAAACCATCACAGCCACGGGACGCCTGTCCAGTTCGAATCCCAACTTGCAGAACATCCCCGTGCGCTCAGCTGACGGCAAGGAAATTCGCAAGGCTTTTGTGCCAGCCCCAGGTGAGGAGTTTTTCTCTGCCGACTACTCGCAGGTGGAGCTTCGCATCATGGCGCATCTGAGCGGTGACGAAGGCTTGATTGAGGATTTCCGCTTAGGACACGATATCCACGCGGCTACAGCAGCGAAGATCTTCCATCGAGGCGAGGCAGACGGTCTTGAAAAGGTGACGCGTGAGGAGCGCGGTCGCGCCAAGACTGCCAATTTCGGCATCATCTACGGCATCACAGCCTTTGGCCTGACGGAGCGTTTAGGCATCAGCCGCTCTGAGGCCAAGGAACTCATAGACAACTATTTCCTCACCTATCCCCGCGTGCAAGCCTATATGCAGGAGAGCATCGATCATGCGCGCCAGAAGGGCTACACGGAGACCATTTGTCATCGGCGCTGCTACCTGCGCGACATCAACTCAGCCAACGCCACCGTGCGCGGTTTTGCCGAGCGCAACGCCATCAACTCGCCTATCCAAGGGTCGGCGGCAGACATCATCAAGATAGCCATGGTGCGCATCCACCGTCGCTTCCGCGACGAAGGTCTGCGCTCGAAGATGATTCTGCAGGTGCATGACGAACTGAACTTCAGTGTCCTTCCTGAAGAGCATGAGCGAGTAGAGAAAATTGTTGTTGAGGAGATGCAGGGAGCGCTCGCCATGCGTGTGCCCCTGGTTGCTGATGCCGGTTGGGGCACCAACTGGCTCGAAGCCCATTAACTATTGAGGAGTTTGCGCGCGGCTTCGATGATGGTGTCGATGCCCTTGGCGTGGTCCTCGTCGGTGATGCTGACGGGGATGTCGGGTTGTATGCCGAACTCAATCTGATTCATGTTGCTATCGAACATCGGCGATGCAGAGAAGCGTACGCTCCAGCCATTGGGAAGCTCCGAGGAGAAGGGGAGGCCGCTGCCGCCGCCAGTCTTGTCTCCTATCACGGTGACGCGTGGACAACGGCGAAGGTCGCGCACGAACGTATTCGTGGCGCTGTAGCATCGGCGATTGGTGAGCACCACCGTTGGTTTCTGCCAGCGCACGCCCTTCGAGGGTTCCAGGTATTCTGCTTCAGGCGTTGAGAAATCGTTGCGTCCGCGCCCCGTCTTGTGGCTGATATACCCCACGAGGATGCGCTCGTTGGTGAAGCGCTGTGCCAGTTTCTCCGCATTCGTGAGGTTGCCGCCGGTGTTGTTGCGCACATCCAGAATCAGTCCGTTGCACGTGCGCAAAGCATGGAACACCTCATCGAGATTGCCGTTGCCGAAGCTGGAGATAAAGCTGGAGCACACCACGTAGCCGATGTTGTCTTCGAGGATGCGGTAGCTGATGCTGGAGGCAATCTTGTAGTCGGTGCCGAGATAGCTGTTCTGCAGTTCCTGGTAGAAGTTGTCGGGGAAGTCCTCGTACCACGACCAGTTGCGCCCCGTGTCGTGTGCGGCATAGAGGTTCACATGTCCGTCGCGCAGTTCGCTGAGCATCTCAGCCAGCACCTCGAAGAGCTGCATGGAACTCATCTTGTTGGAGATGCGCGCCCGATAGCGGCTGTGCACTTCGTCCCAGTCGAGCCCTATGGCCTGCTTCTTGTAGTCGAGGAAGCAGTAGTGCTCGTCGATGATGGTCCACAGGGCTTCGAAGTTGCCCTCGGGCGTATTGTCGTACTGTTCCTCTTTCACACATGAGGCACACAGCAGAGCCAGACAAAGGAAGAGATAATTTTTCACGAGTGAGAAAAGAGAAAGGGGCTGTGTCGTTGCAGTTGGCACAGCCCCTCTGTGTTTAGATGATTGCGGTGAGTGGATTATTCCCAGATGTCACCCCAGTCACCACTTCCTTTCACTTCCACACCTTCAGCAGCGACGTTGTCATTAGGGTTCGTTTTGATGTCTGGCTGCGACACAGCAATAGGCAGGCACTCGGCCAACTGCGTGGCCGTCAGCGCTGGTACTTGATATATCTTTTTCATAATGAGGATCATTTTTTATAGTTAATAGAATGATTACCCTTCCCTTCTCCCCTCCCTTGACGGGAGGGGGGGGGATGGGTCTTTTTTTACTTCACAAGCACTTTCTTGCCGTTGATGATGTTGATGCCCTTCTGAGCCTTCGGCAGACGCTGACCGGCGAGGTTGAAGATAGCCTGAGCCTTCTCAGCGCTCACGGTCTCAATCGTCTGAATGCCGTCGGCATCGTTGAAGATGAGTGTGAAGCTCTTCACGCCAGCAGTAGGATTATCGATAGGCAGCAATGCCTTGCCGGCAGGAACGACACCGGTGTTCACCTTCACGAACTCGTTGCCCTTGAGGCCGAAGTACTGGTTGTCTCCAACCTGTTTTGATTCGGTGATGCCTTCGAGCTTGTTGTCGCCCAGTGTTGCGCCGCCCGCGGGCAGTACGTTGAGTGCGACGACATTGCTTGCTTTGCCCTTCAGCAGGATGCCAGTTGCAGGAGCGACCATACCGGTAATCTGTTCGAAGGTGATGGTGTTCGTGTTGTTGTCCACTTCCGCAATCTGCCATGCGCTGTAGTTGGCATCCTCATTGTCGAGGAAGTCAAGAGCATAGTTGCTGGCGAAGGTAGCATAGCCAAAGGCATTGAGTGTTACGTTGGCGGTGTAGGCCTCGGAGTCGTCATTGTCCTTCTCGAAGAAATAGACAGGACTCTGTGAGTCCGAACTATAGCAGGAGAAGATCGTGTTACTGCTGTTGAACTGCATCACGTTGCGAGTGTTGTCACCCTGTGCCTCGACAGAAGCAATGCCATTGCCGTCAATATCGATGTTCCACTTGCCGTTGAGGTCGTTGTTGTACTGAGATCTTAGATAATTGCTGCTGCTGCTTGCGGCATACAGGTAACCGGTTTCTGCATCGTAGATGGTGTAGTTTCCGCTAGCATCGGGACCATAGACGACAACCTCTGCAACATTTTCATCGGTGATGGAAATCTGGCCGTTGTTATTGCTTACCTGTACAGCAGAGCGGTTGTTGTTGGCCTGCAAGCCCATTGCATAGTATTCTTGGGTCTTGCTGTTGCTGCCAACAATGAGGTAGTGCTTGCCTGCGGTGATGCTGGTAGCGAGTGAGTAGGTGGTAGCCTCTACGTATCCTTCCTGGTTGATGGTGATGAGGTCGGAATACACGACGTTGCTTTCATCATCGAGGGCATAGATCTTCAAGTATGCTGTGCGGGCTTCGGAGCTTGTGTTCTCATCAATGACGTACACGAGATTGTTAATCTGATTGATTTCGGTCTCTACCCAACTGTAATCGTAGGTGGCAGGAGTTGTGCCGTCTGCCTCAAGGAACTGAACCTTTGCCACGACGTCGGTAATGTTCTTATAGTCGACGATGATGACACCATCCGTACTTGCAGCGCTAACATTAATTTCAGTGTCGCCCAGGTCGATGGAAGGATCTGTGGAAGGAGCGACGTATGCAGCCAGTGTGATATTGCCGAGGGCCACGTTACCGCTGCTCTTCTCCGTGTAAATCCACTTGATATAGCGGACGTTCTCACCGAGGTTGTTGAACGATTCGTTCTGAGTGTCACCGAGTTCAGTGTAAGTCTTTAGATCTGTATAGGTTGTACCATCCTCAGACGTCTGAACCTTAAATGTTCCACCGCTGAAGCTATTGCCCTTGATGTCGAAGGTAAGCGTGCCAGGACGCTCGTTAATCTTCAAAACAACAACATCATTCTCTCCATTGAACTTTAATTTGGGTGAAGAGCTATAGTCAGTATCCAGACCGTCTTGAGTTAAACCATCGGTGTCTTTGATGTCTGCCCTACCACCGTTGAACTCAAATGGCAGAGTAGCGTAGTCAACCGCAGGAATCGCTTGGTTTACAGTTACGAGGTCTGAGTAAACAGGAACCTTATTCACTTCAGAGCAAACCTTGAAGTAAGCCGTACGAGCTACGCCTTCGTCATTGGCGAGACTTGTGATGGTGACTTTATTGTCATTTGCATCTAACTGATAGTAGATCCAACCATATTGGGTCTCAGTTACACCATCAGACTCAAAGAACCGAACTTCGAATGTCGGGTTGCTGCCTAAGCTCTCATAGTTATAACTGAGTGTTTTCTCTCCGCCGTCACCTGTGAAGTCGATGGAGCTTTCACTCATTGTAATGTTGGGACCAGTATAAGCATCCTGAGTGATGGTTACGAGATTAGAGTAAATCCAGTTTTGTTCGGCATCCATGCCAGCAACCTTGAAGTATGCCGTGCGTGCGTCACCCGTGTTGGGCTCCATGTGACCGGCGATGTTACCATTGCCGTTGATAGAGGCTGAAATCCAATCGTACTGGGCTGGCGTTGTTCCATCAGCTTCAAAGAACATGACAGTGAGCTGTGGCTCGTCAGCCAGATTCTTGCATGTGAGAGGTAACTCAGCATCACCGCCATCAGCATTCACACCATATTCATATTGTGGAAGAGTGATGCTGGGAGTATTAGTATTTGTGGCTTTCTTGTAGAGCGTCAATGCGCCACCAGTGTTAGTCGCGTAGCAAGCGAAACCGTATGTGCCATTGTTCCGCAAGTTAGCATTCACACTAGCTGCTGCATTTGCCTTGTTGACAAATTCATAAGTCTCTGTTCCGGAAACCGTCCACAAAGCCTTGTCATCAGCACCATCATCAAACATTTGAGCTTTGTTCTTGACACCAGTGCCTGCTGCGTATGCATTTGCTTCAACATTATAGATTGTCCAATATTCACCGCTTTGAGCAATGTGCCATACGATGGAAGCGTCAGATGTGGTGATAACATCATTTTCAGGTGTTACTTCTGCATACTGCAAACGGTCGCTTGATACCGTCGTGTTCATGGCTTTTTCACCATAGTAGATGATGTAGTCGCCTTCTGTAAGAGCACCCGTGTAGAGTTCGTAGCTGTCTTCAGTAACAGGAACAGCAACACCAGCTTGCGTAATGGTAATCAGTTCAGAGCTAACCCCCTGTTGATTACCATCATAGGCCCAAATCCTGAAGTGAACTGAGCGTGACTCGGAACTGGTGTTCTCTTCCTTTACTTGATAAAAAATATTATTCTCTGACATCCCTACTGTAATCCAGGTGGCTGGATTAGAGGTCAGTATATTGTCGTCATCATCATAGAATCGCTCGTGAGCTGATGGTAGATTTGTAAAGTTCTTATAGGTGACCTCAATGAACTTGGTACCGGTGGTTGTGGCAGCGGGAATATTGATGGCTGTTTCGCTGGGCTCAATAGACGCTGGAGCAGTTACCGTAACGGTAAGAGTTGCGTTTGCGCTACCAACAGAGTTTGAAGCACTGAATGTGAATTCGTATGATCCTCCTTCTGTCGGAGTGAAGCTGAAGACGTTATTCTCGAATTGAGCGATGTCATCTCCTGTTTCTAATGTAATAGAAGGAGCAGGTGATCCAGACACGAAGTTGGTCATATCCTCTACATATTCTTCACCCAAAGAGATTACCGGCGTGGGGAGTCCAGCCCAAACAGGCGCTTCAAGTGATGCTGCTACGCTACCGGAGAGGTTGACAGTGACAGTCTCTGCACCTTTAGAAGTAATGGTGATGGCACCAGTATAGTCACCGACGGCTAAGCCAGACTTCAAACGGACGTATATAAGCACGTTTTGATTGGGTTCTGGCATTGAGCCAACACCACTATCTGAAAAATATTCTCCGTCTTCGGTGAATGAAAACTCAAAATTGCTGTTTCCATAGTCGTCCAAATATGCACTCCAGCTGTTTGTGAGATTTTCACCGCCGATTGTGATCTGTTGCGCTGCACTCGGACCGTTGTCAACCAAATATGTAAAGCCAGTGAGAGAAGTGGAAGTTACAGTAATTGTCGGAGTTGCAGGACGGTTGAATGCAACAAGATAGTTGCCTGTGTCGAATTCCTTGGTATTGTTGTAAATCTTCACATTACCATAGATGGTAACCTCGTCGCCCACTTGGATGTCATCCTGTGCAGTGAAAGCTGCCTCATTCAATCCCAGTCCTTTGTAAACTTGAAGTTGGTTGGTGGCTTCACCGTTTACAGAAATGTAATAAGTGAGTTGGCCGTTGTTGGTCGGGCTCTGCGTGGGTGCCGTGGAAACGATACCGCTGACATAAACGCCGTTAGCAGGATATTCAGAGAATGCTAAAGCCTGTGTAACGGTGTAGGGGTTATCGGCAGAGCAGATGTGATAGGTGGCCGTGGCAACAGTTGAGTTCGCACCTGTAACATCGTATGCGATGGCCTTAATCGTCATATTTGCATCAACAGCGATGGCACTTGTGTATTCAAGGCTTTGATTCGTAGGCTCTGTGCCATCGGTAGTATAGTAAATCGTAGCACCAGAAGTTTCGCAACTGATGTTTACGTTTTGAGCGTCAGCATAAGTGCCGGCAGCCGGGCTGAAGGTGGGGGCTTCAACAGAAGCTACAGGACGGTCGAGGCTGACGAGCTGGTTGTCTGCATCAAACTCATAGGTTGAGTTGTATTTCTTCAGATTACCATAGACAACGACCACATCACCAACTTGAATGTCATCTTCGCTGGTGAAGTTGTCCCCATTGTAGCTTTTTCCGCGATATGCCTGCAGTTGGTCAGAGTTAGTAGAGCCATCTGCAGAGATGTTGTAAGAGATGTTTCCATAGGTTGAGTTGTATGCCGTTACGATTGCGGAAACAATGCCTGTTGCATAAACACCTGTAACACCAGTTCCAGCGTCAATGGCAGCACGAGCATCAGCAACGGTGTAGGGGTCATTTGCGGTTCCTTCGTGCTCGATGTTCAGGATGGTATAGGTGGATGTAGCGACAGAACTGTTATCCAAACCGGATTTCATGGCGATAGCCTTGATGGTTGTGTTCGTGCAGACACTGATAGCCCCATCATATACTGTGCTATTCATTGTCGGCTCACTGCCGTCAACGGTGTAATAGATGGTAGCCCCCTCGGTATTGCAGTTGATTTCAACATCCTGAGCGGAGGTGTAGGTGCCAGCAGCGGGATTGAAGGAGGGAGTGGCGCAGGTAGGATTGCCGCCAGTGTTGTAAGTAACAACAACACTCTTCACATAAAGAGCTTTAGATGCAGATGACGGCTTCGTGAGCGTTACGATGATTTCTCCTTCTCCAGAACCTTCAAACGTATAATCACTAGCGTTTGTCGTTGCAACTTGTCCTTGTGTCCCAAAGGCACTGCCCCCAACAGTGACATTCAGCACTGCAGAAACGCCGCTGGCAACAGATGCATTTACTACAATTTTGGAGATTGTTCCGCTAATATCCGATGTGGATAGACTAATATACTGCACATTAGCTTTGCCCGTTCCATAATGGATACCTTTTGTTGAATCAAACGTTGATTCTGAACCATCAGATGTCACTGTCCAAACAGCACCATCATTTGCTGTGCCAGAGCCGTTGCAAGCAGCTGTGAATGTCAGCGTGCTTTCGTCCGCCCACGCACCTGTGAAGGCGGCGCACATCATAGCCACGAGCATCACGGCCCGCAACCTGAAATTGTTTAGTAGTTTTTGTTTCATAACAGTTTTTATTGATAAATAATGAAAGTTGGTTCGATTCGGGGCAAAGATACATACTTTTGACCTGAACACCAAATTTTACGCGTGCAAATGTGTGCGCAAACCTATAAATATGGATAAATGGGTGTAAAATGGTGCATTATTGAAGACGCGGGTCTTCAGCCGATAAGACCTGTATCTTATGGCCGTAAGACGCGGGTCTTCGGGGCTTAAGACCTAGGTCTTCGGCCGCTAAGAGCTGAGTCTTCTGTTCCCTTTCGACGCTGCAAAGATACGGTATGGGCGTTGCGATTCTTTCCCCCCCCCTCATCTGAATTCCTTAATGACTAATGACTTAATGACTGATTTTTCTGATGCTCGAAGTGACCCTCTTATACAGATATAGGTTGACCACACAGCGTGTCAACCTATATCATTAAAAATGCACAGTGTGAGGGATTTATGCCTCCTCGTCACCTACTTTATCCTGCTCTGCCTTGCGCTTTGCCAGATACTCGGGGAGGTTCAAGCCAGCCTGCTCGAAGAGGTCGTTGAGGGGAGGAATGCTCTTCATGAGGCTGCTGACAAAACCTGCTGTGGAGCTCTTGCCGTCGGCACCGGCAGCGCCGCTGTCCCAGACGGTGACCTTGTCGATGTTGATGCCCTTGATGGCTTCCACCTGTGTCTTCACCAGTTCCGGCAGTTTCTCCAGCAGGAGCAGCGAGTAAGCGGCGGTGGCGTCGCCTCCGGCAGCCTGCACCATCTTGTCGTAGCCTTGTGCCTGACGAGTCAGCACCTCGAACAAGCCCTTAGCCTCGGCTTCCATCTTGGCGAACACGGCGTCGGCTTCACCCTTGGCGATGGCGCGCTTCTGCTCTGCCTCTGCCTCGGCGGCAATGATGAGGCGCTGTTTCTCAATCTCCTGCTGCACAATGACGTTGGCTGTCTCGGTGGCGCGTTCACGCTCTGCACGGGCGGTCTCGGCCAGCTGCTCGGCGGCGTAGGCCTCTTCAAGAGCCTTGGCAGCCTGCACCTTCTCGGCGGCCTGAGCCTTGCGCTGGGCTTCAGCCTCCTTCTCGCGGCGGTAGGCCTCAGAGTTGGCGATTTCCACCTTAGCTTCGTTCTCACCCTTCACGGCCTGAGCGTTGGCCTCAGCGGTACGCACGCGAGTCTCCCGGACGGCCTCGGCTTTACCGATTTCACCAATCTTATCCTGCTCAGCCACGCGCACCTTAGCCTCGTTGATGGCCTTGGCGGCAGCCTCGCGACCGAGAGCCTCGATGTAGCCGCTCTCGTCCTTGATATCGGTCACGTTGACGTTGATCAGGCGGAGGCCGATCTTCTTCAGCTCCACTTCGACGTTGGTAGAGATAGCTTCCAGGAACTTGTCGCGGTCGGAGTTGAGTTCCTCAATGGACATGGTGGCGATGACCAGACGCAGCTGACCGAACAGGATATCGCGCGCGAGCTCCTGAATCTGCTGTGGCGTCTGCCCCAGCAGACGTTCGGCGGCAGCCTGCATATAGTCGGGTTCGGTGGAGATGCCGACGGTGAAGCGGCAGGGTACATCCACGCGGATGTTCTGACGCGACAGGGCATTCGTCAGGTTGGCGTCGATACTGATAGGCGTCAGGCTCATGTAGGCATAGTCCTGGATGATGGGCCACACGAACGTACCTCCACCATGCACGCACTTGGCAGAGCCTTTGGCGGCACTGGTTCCGTAAATCACGAGAATCTTATCCGAAGGACAACGGCGGTAGCGGTTGAAAATGGCTACGACCAGAAAGAATGCCACGACGGCAAACACGACAACATAGTAGATTTCCATTTTTAGTTGATAGTTGAGAGTTGATAGTTGAGAGTTGAGAGTTGATAGTTCTTCGCAGAGCGCGCTCGACCCAGAGTCGCTTGACACTTCAAGAGGCTCGCAAGCGCCGAGCGGAGAGTTGATAGTTTATAGTTTTTCCACCAGGAGGCTTCCGCTGTCGATGATTTCGACGATTTTCACACGTGAGCCGGTGGGCAGGAAGTCGCCGTCGGTGAAAGCGTTGATCTCATGCACAGAGCCGTTGATGCTGACTTGCACCTTGCCGGCAGCCTCGCGGCGGGCAGGGATGCGGAGATAGACGCTGGCCGTATGCCCTACACAATCCTGGATCTTGAAGTTGCCGTTCTTCTCCAGCTTCATCAGGGCGCGGAACAGGAACACGAACACCGTGACGAAGAACAGGCCGCTGACGATGGCTGTCAGCACCAGCAGCGTGCGGCTCTGGATAACAGGGGCAAAACTGATGCCGCCCCAGCCGAAGCCAAGGAAGAAATTGATGAAATTGCGCAGCGTGAACAGCGAGAAGATGCCGGCAGAGCCCAGTGTGCCCTCGTGGCCTGTGTGGCCACTTGAGACGTCGGTGTCGGCGTCGGCGTGAACATCGAAGTCTGTGCTGACGTCAGCATCCACATCGGAGTCCATGTCTCCCAGCCCCAACAGCATCAGGGCGTTCTGAATCACAAAGACGATGCTGGCGGCGATGGCGCAGCCCCAGAAGACCTGCATCGTGCCGTCCAGGCTTGAATACCAAGAAGAAAGTTGTTCAAACATATCGTATTGAAGATTTAAAGTGGAAACACAAGATCAGTGTAAAGCACGATTTGCGTACTTTTGCGCGACAAATTTATGAATTTATTTTGTCTTTGCTTCATTTTTCGGAGACTTTTTTGTACTTTTGCGCAAAATTAATCATTAATACTGCTTTTTCGGACATGGCCTTGAACTATATTTGGATTGCTTTTTTCCTGATTGCTGTGCTGGTAGCGGCCATCAAGCTGGCATTCTTCGGCGACGTGGAAGTGTTCCCCTCCATCATGAACGCTTGCATGGACTCCGCCAAGACGGGTTTTGAGATCTCATTGGGTCTCACGGCTGTGCTCTCCCTGTGGATGGGCATCATGAAAATAGGCGAGCGCGGCGGCATGGTGGAGCGGCTGGCGCGTTGGCTGGGGCCGTTGTTCCGGCGTCTGTTCCCCGACATCCCCGAGGGGCATCCTGTCGTGGGGCACATCTTCATGAATCTGTCGGCGAATATGCTGGGCCTCGACAATGCGGCCACGCCGCTGGGACTGAAAGCCATGGAAGGTCTGCAGGAAATCAATAACGAACAAATAGCGAAGAGGCGTGAGAAGGGGGAAATAGATGACAATCAGTTGCAGAAGCTGCAGTTGACGGCCTCCAACCCGATGATCATGTTCCTCGTGATGAACACAGCCGGCTTGACCATCGTGCCCGTCAGCATTCTGGCCTATCGGGCACAGCTGGGTGCCGCACAGCCTACCGATGTTTTCGTGCCTATACTCCTGGCCACGCTCATCTCGATGGTCATCGGCGTTGCCCTCACGGGAGCCATTCAGCGCATCAGCCTCTGGAACCGTCCCATCCTCATCACGCTGGCTGCCGTAGCGCTCATTGTGGCTGGCATGGCATGGGCTGCAGAGACCCTAACCCGCGATGAAATGGGCGTTTTTTCAGCCAACATCGCCAATGTCATCCTCCTCGGAATCATCTGCGTGTTCATCATTTCAGGTATGCGGGCGCGCATCAATGTCTATGATGCCTTCATCGAGGGCGCCAAGGGCGGCTTCTCCACCGCTGTGGGCATTATCCCTTATCTGATCGCCATCCTCGTGGGCATCGGCGTATTCCGCGCCTCGGGAGCTATGGATTGGCTGCTCGGCGGCATCGGTTGGGTGGTGGAAGCCTGTGGCGGCAACGCCGACATCACGGGCGCTCTGCCCACAGCGCTGATGAAGCCGCTCAGCGGTAGCGGCGCACGCGGCATGATGCTCGAATGTATGCAGACCTATGGTCCTGACAGCTTCGCCGGGCGCCTCTCCTGCATCTTCCAGGGCAGCACGGACACGACATTCTATATCCTGGCTGTCTATTTCGGCTCCGTAGGCATCCGCAACACGCGCTATGCCCTACCTTGCGGTTTGGCTGCTGACCTGGCGTCCATTGTCGCCGCCATTGTCATTGCCCACTTGTTCTTTGCTTAAACCACTGATATATAACAAATAAAAACAGATACAATGAGAAAACGTTTCATTTCCTGCCTGCTTGTATGCTTGGTCGCACTGGCAGCACTGGCTGAGAGCCAAGTAAAATATGTCTTCTATTTCATCGGCGACGGCATGGGCGTCAATCAAATCAACGTCACTGAAACCTATCTGGCAGCCCTCAAAGGGAAGATTGGTTATGAGCCGATTCTGATGTCGAGCTTTCCCGTCGTGGGGCTGGTGAACACCTATTCTGCCACCAACGGAGTCACCGACTCAGCCGCCGGAGGCACGGCCCTTGCCACAGGCAAGAAAACCAAGAACGGCGCCATCGGCGTGCTCGAGGATCTGCAGACACCCTGCACCAGCATTGCTGCCTGGGCACAGAAGGCTGGAAAGGCTGTGGGCATAGCCACCACGGTGGCCATCACGCACGCTACGCCCGCCTCGTTCTATGGCCATCAGCCCAAGCGCCAGATGTACTATGAGCTGGGACAGGACCTCTGCCGCAGCGGCTACGACTTCTTTGCAGGCTGTGATTTCCATAAGCCTAACACCAAAGAGGGGGAACCCTCGCTGCGCGAGCAGGCACAGGCTGCCGGCTACACCATCCTCACGGGCGGCTATAAAGAATATATGAAGAAGGGTCGCAAGGCTGACAAGCTCATCATGCTGCAAAGCGATGAGCAGAACCAGAAACTCGACAGCGACCACCTGCCTTATGCACTCGACCAGGACAAGAACGACCTGACGCTGGAGCAAATCGTGCGTGCGGGTATCAACTTCCTGAGCAGCAAGCAGACCGACGGCTTCTTCTTCCAGATTGAGGGCGGCATGATTGACTATGCCTGCCACCGCAACGACATCGGCAATGCGATCAATGAGGTGCTGGATATGGACAAGGCGGTCAAAGTGGCTTATGAATTCTACCAGCAGCACCCCGACGAGACGATCATCGTGATTACTGCCGACCATGAGACAGGCGGACTTGTGATGGGAACAGGGCCCTATGAACTGCACACCGATATCCTCAAATACCAGCGTAAAAGTATCGATGAACTCACGTGGATTCTCCAGCAGCAGTACAAGAAAGCGCCTAAGAAGTTCACCTGGGAGGCTGTGCAGAAACAGCTGAAGGAGCTCATGGGCTTCGGTGCCGGCATTGAGCTGAAAGACAAGGAGGCAGAACGCCTGCAAGAGCGATGGGCAAAGATTGAAAAGGCCGTCGCCGACAATGAGGAGAAGGTGGGTGACCGCATTAAAGACCTTTGTCAGACGGTGAAACATATCCTCAGCGAGAAGGCTATGATCAGTTGGGCCAGCGGAGGACACAGCAACGGCTATGTGCCCGTCTATGCAATAGGTCCCGGCACAGAGGTCTTCCAGGGGCGCATTGACAATACCGAGATTGCTCCTGCGATGGCCAAGATTGCCGGCTACGAGGCGGAGTGATGAGGGAAGAATGAAGAGTGAAGAATGAAAAATGAAGAATAGCAAGTGAAAGCAAGTCGTTATATATTAGTACTTTTAGCCTTGTGCCTGGGGGGAGATACGCTCGTTGCACAAAGGGTTGTTGACCCACGTGAAATGGCGTTGCGCAAGTTGATTCAGTCAACGGTGATGATCAACACGATGTACGTGGACACCGTGAATCTCGACCGTCAGGTGGAGGATGCCATCACGGGGATGCTCTCGAAGCTGGATCCTCACTCCACCTATACCAACGCCGAAGACACCAAAAAGATGAATGAGCCCCTGCAAGGCAACTTCGACGGCATTGGGGTGCAGTTCAACATGCTGGAGGACACGCTGGTTGTCATTCAGTCGGTGGCCAACGGCCCCTCGGAGAAGGTGGGCATCTTAGCTGGCGACCGCATCGTCAGCGTCAATGACACCGCTATTGCGGGCGTGAAGATGAGTCGCGAGAAAATCATGAGCCGCCTGCGCGGAC
>Ga0247609_10004500_pt1 | contig 13846 bp, 8 predicted proteins | sample 172DNAGHGlowgp2_FD_193487 | JGI IMG/M metagenome (GOLD analysis project Ga0247609, IMG submission 193487) | Sheep rumen microbial communities from Palmerston North, Manawatu-Wanganui, New Zealand - 1728 DNA GHGlow gp2 | ecosystem: Host-associated > Mammals > Digestive system > Stomach > Rumen ...
AGTTCAAAAAGCTCCGGGTCGGCCTCGGCGACTACGGCACTGACAGGCTGTTCGTCGCCAACAGTGATGTTACCGTCCCCGTCGGCATTGCTGATGCGGCACACTGCCTCGGCTTCGGGAAGCTTGTCCTCAAAGACGGCCTTGTCCCACCACGACAGCGACATATAATCCTGGCATCCTACGGCATAAATCCTATCTCGATAAGGATTGCCGTAGGCCACGGAATACTGTTGGTACACATAATTGCCGATGAGGATGACGAACGCAAGGCTCACCACCAGTCCCACCGCCTCGACGGCGGTGTAGAGTTTGTTGCGGCTGAGGAATTTGAGGTAGCTTTTCATATCATTTGGTTTTAGGTTTCACACTGCTCTGCGCTTGTGTCACAGTTTCCACACTGCGCTGCGCCTTGTCGTTATCGCTGTCTCCGCAGTCCGGACTTTTCTGTCTTGTCAAGCCCCACACTGCGCTGCGCTTGTGTGGGGTTAATTGCGCTGCGCGCGTTTTGCTCCTCCGAGGCTGCTCAAGGAAGATGATATTTTATTATTTTTGCCGAAAAAATGATTTATGCAGGTACTTACTGAAAAAATATCAAGAGAACAACTTAAAGAATTGGCATCCAATACTTTCATTGATATGATTAAGTGTGTGGCCGATGTGAGAAAAGGTCTTCTTGCTGTGGACGCAGAGCTCCATGCCGACTTGGAGTCGATGTTACTCGAAAACGGTTCGGAGCAGGAAAATCTTTGGGGTTTCAACCTGTATCCAGAAGAAACAGGGGATGACTTCATTGAATTCGACTCCTTAATCAATATCCGTTCTTGGCAAGGCAACCGCAGCCGTGATGTTGAGAATCCTGAAGTCAGGGAACAAATAAAATCCATCGTTTCAAAATTCGTTGAATAATGCAGCACGAGACACTCAGTAACGGAGCGTGGGCCGACATGCCCTTTCCAAAACAGATGGCCAACATCGGGAGCGAAACTTATCGTGCCACGAAATGGCTCGCCAAGGGCCGTCGCGACAACGCTGAGAAGGCTTTCGAAAGGATGCAAGAGCTCGTCGACCTGACCATCGCATACGGTAGGCATGGGCAACCCGACCGCAAAGCCCTCCTGAAAGAGCTCTGCCGATTCCGGGAACTTTACTGCGGGGCTTTCCTTGATGGGGATTTGGACACCCTTGCCGCGCTCAACCGTTATTTGGACCATTTTGCACATATCAATTGACCTTTTCAAGTAACAACTACTCCTTCTTCAACGCCTCAGCAGGGTTAGTCCTCGCAATTCTGACACTACTCATAACGACTACGATTGCTACGATGAGAAGAACCACAGTTGCGCCAAAGATGAAATACAACGGCGAGAGGCTGATGTGCTCGGCGAACTGTTCAAGCCATTTGTCGGCAACGAAATAGGCGAAAACACACGCAAAAATCGACATAATAAGAGATAACTTCAACACACCCCAAGCAAAAATGCTTAGCACATCTCTCTCTGTAGCACCGTTAATTTTGCGGATGGCCATTTCTTTGCTCCGACGACTCGACTCATCGCGTATGAAACCGATGAGGCCCAACATGGCAATCATCAATGCAAAAATGGAACCGATGAAAACGGTGTTGCGCATCTTGCGACTATCTTCGTATGCTGAATGCATTTCGTCCGCATATACTTTCAACTGTACATCTTTTCCATCAAGGGCCTTAGAAATGGCTTCCTTCAGCTTCCCAATCGTGGTTTCATCCATTTTATTCACTTTGAAAACCAGATGCGGCATATAAGACTCTCCGTCCTCCAAACTGCCGTAGAAACGCACGCTCGGTCGGGTATCCATATCCAAGAGGCTACCCAGACGATAGTCGCGGTAAACACCTGTGATCGTGAATGATTTAAGATTTGTCAAAGAGTTTTCGTGTCCGGTAATCATAATCTGTTTCCCCACCGCTCCATCGCTCCAGTCCGTGAAGTCATTCATTCGTTTCACGAAACTCTCGCTCACCACCACTTCATTGGAATCGGCCGGTGCGCGACCGTCAACAAACTCCATCCCGAAAAGAGCATAGAATTGCTCTGTGGCCTCGTATTGGTCGGCCACGTTGAACAATTCACGATCGTCGCCGGGAAGATATATGTTGTCGCCATTCGACCAAATGTAAGGAAGACCATAGCTTGCTGCAATGTGTGTCACTTCAGAAAGTTGGCCAAGAGCATTCACCACACGTTGTTGAGCCTCTTGATTCCCGTCGTACATATCCACAAACAGTACATTCTCATAATTGTAGCCCGGGTCGTCGTTCATCATTTTATGATATTGCGAAGCGATGACCATCAGCATCGAAACGACAAATACATTGATAAACACCTGAACGCCAAGCAGTCCTATTTTCCATCGCCGCGAGTTTTCCGTATAATTGCGGAAGGCCACCGAAACGGGAATGCGCATGTAAAGCTGCGCAGGAACGAAAACGGAAACGAACAGCACAAGCAACAGCACAGCCACAATAGTCCAAATGCTTTGGGGAACAAGTAAGGTCCCAAATGGCACACCCAACAAGTTCTGTATCAATCCTTTTGTGGCAAAAATAATGGCAGCTGCCAAAACGAGTGCCAATAATAGATGTATTATCGACTCCCGAGCCAATAATCCATAAATACTGAAAGCGTTCGCACCATAGCACTTTCGTACCCCAATTTCTTTGGCTCGATGTACCATAGACGAAATTGTGATCAGGATATAGTTGAGTAAACTGATGACAATCAGCATTGTTGCAATAACGGAAAGCAGAATTACCATTGAATGCACCGAAGACTCCTTGAGGTGGGTTTTACCAAATGGTGCAAGATAATACCACAGCTTCATGCCGTTCTTCTCAAACTCCTGCAAAGGCTGATGAGCCTCCTGCATCCTACGGATGGCATCGTTAAGCGATTGCGGATCAACACCTTGTTGCAATTTCACAAATCCCACATAGCGGTCGTTACCGACCCAGTTCTCCGTGCTGCTTTTTGAATAACTCTCCATCGACAGCAAAATGTCGGCGTCTATAGAACCATTTTTAGGGAAATCCTTGAATACGCCCTCAATAGTCATTTTCAACAAAGGGACATCCTCGTTGTAGATGATTTTGCCAATACATTCCTCCACGCCACCCATTTTTTTGGCAAACGACTCCGACACCATCAAACATAGCGGCTCTGACAGCACTTTCTCCGGATTGCCAGCCAGAATGGGACGGTCAAAAACGCGGAAGAAGCATGAATCGGCCAAACGGAGATTTCCGGTGATGACATTGCCATCCTCGTCCAAATAACGGTCACTATTGAAATAGAAAGTCATTCGGGTGGCTTCTTCCACTCCCGGCACCTCTGCCTTGAAGCCAAATGCTACCGCACCACTCACCTGAGGGAAATCTCTGGATTCGCCCTGTACTTCGTAACCAGAACGGATACAATATATACGGTCCACGTCTTTATAGAAACTGTCGTACGACAACTCGAAGCACACTTTGGCAATCAGCACGATGCCGATTGCAAGACCCACCCCGAGGGAGAGTATCTGGATTAGGAGATTACTTTTTCGATACATATAATTGATGTTTGGTTTTACGTTTTTATCTGACCCACATTTATTCCTTTTTTAGCACCACCGCAGGGTTCGTCTTCGCGGCGCGGAGGGTCTGCCAAAGCACCGAGAGGAAGGCCATCGCAAGGGAGATGACCACGGCGACGAGGAATATCCAGCCGTAGTGCTCCAGCCTGACGATGAAGCCCTCCAAGTAACGCTGCGCCGCCCAGACCGCTATCGGTACACCGATGACGCAGGCCACCGCGACCAGTAGCATATATTCCCGCACGGTGCGCCAGGTTTCGCTCTTGACGGTGCCCCCGAACACCTTGCGCACGGCGATGCCCTTGGCATTCTCGCCCGCATAGTAGGTGCTCATGGCCAGAAGTCCGAGCAGCGAAATCAGCACGGCCAACAGCATGAAAATCTCCAACAGGCGCATGTTGTTCTTGGCGGGTTTCAGCGCATCACGGTAGAAATCGTCAATAAACCCGTTGGCATAATAAAACATCTGCTGTTCGTCACACCAGTCATTAACCACCTTGGTGATGGCTTTCGCGGCTTCCGAATGGTCGCCCGCAACCTCCATCAGGAAACCAGCTACCGGAACATCTTCCTCCCTCAAAACGCTGATGATGACATTGGCCTCTTCGCCCATATTGTTGTTGTTGACGGGAATATCACGAATCACACCCGCCACCTGCTCGCATTCCTTCTTTCCCGGTGTAATAGGATTACTGATGACGTGGTCCTCTTCGCTGAAACCTGTAGCGGCAAAAGCCCGCTCACCAAACCAGATTGAATTGTAAATTGGGGTTTTGTAATCTTTAAGTATTTCAAAATCAAGCATCTGAAAGGCGACCGTATCCATTTGCAAATGCCAATACGTGATGTTCCGGTCCTCTGTCCAATTATACTGTATCCCAAAAAGATAACCAGGGGCACCTGCACTTCGGCCAATCCGCTTCACGCAGGGCAGTTTCTCAAGTTTCTCAAACAACTGTGGTTGAGGTTTTTGAGTGGGCACGAACAGATAGTATTTGTCTTGTGTGTTGCAGTGCCTCGGACGGTGGAGCGAGGTGCGGTACTGCGCCTCCATCACGATGGCCATCGCGATGAGGAAAACCGCAAAGATGCCTTGAACAACGATGAACACCTTGTTGAACACCATTTTCGTGTTGCGGCGGAAAGTGCCCTTCACCACATCGATGGGCTGCACTCGGCTGGCAAACAAGGCAGGAATGATGCCATTGAGTACACCAACCACCAAGATACCAGCAAGATAGGCCAAGATATACGTAAACGACATCCGTACCCGAATGGGCACATCGGGATTGTTGAGCAAGGCATTGACCGACGGTGCCAACAGATAGGCCAACAAGAGTCCGAAACTGAAGCACACCGTTGTAAACACCAATGATTCAGCGACATATTTCCAGACAATCTCCCCTTTCTGCGCTCCGAGCAGGCGACGAGTGGCCATCTCCTTGGCGCGTTTCCCCGTGAGCGCGAACGAAAGGTTGATGTAGTTTAACACTGCTGAAAGCAGCAACAACAGCCCGACGAGTGCCAGCAGTTTCAGCGTTTTAAGGTCTCCTTGATTGAAAAAGCTGTTAATATCCTCTTTGAAGAACAGCTGGTCGAATCGGGTCATTTCCAACTCTTCGAAGAAGGATCCATGACCGTAATGGAGAGGATAAATCTCCTTGCAGACCTTTTTCACTTTGTCGTAAACCACCTGTGGGTCAGTGCCTTTAGCGATTTTCGCAAAGGTGATAGTCGTACCGAAACCATCGTAGGGCGATTCGGTGGCAAACCGGTTGGCGGGATGGCGTACATTGACAATCAGATCGCTGTTTTCGAAAATGGTGTTTTCAAAATCCTTGATGATGCCCGCGACGAGATACTCTTCTCCTTCCATACGGATTGTCTGACCAAATTTCAGGTCGTGCTGCCGTGCAAAGGTCTCGCAAACAATCACATTCGAAGGCGCATCAAGGCATTCTGGACTGCCTTCGACGAAGCGGCCGAGGTGCGGGAACATCGTGAAGAAGTCCTTCTCCACGGCAACCGCATTCACCGGCACATACTCGTCCCCCAACTTGGCGACCGTCGTCTGGCACCCGCAATAGCGCACCGCCGCCTCCACCTCGGGAACCCGCGCAAGGAGCTCGTCAGGGAAGGCGTAGGTGAGCCCCGTGCAGTTTGGCGTTCCGAAGGTGTAGATGTCCTTCCGGTCGGAGCTCTCGCGTGTGATGCTGTACTGCTGCCATACGTAGCTGCCGATAATGATCACGAACGCGAGACTAACGACGAGGCCCACCGCCTCGATGGCGGTATAGAGTTTGTTGCGGCTTAAAAAATTAAGATAACTCTTCATATCTTACTATTTCAAAAGAGGTGACCGTAGAGACGCAAAATTTTGCGTCTCTACAAATGCCAGATAACCAAAATATCACATAAAACATCACAGTTCAGGCAGCACATCCTCCACGATCCTGCCGTCGAAGAGGTCGATGATGCGGTCGGCGTAGCCCGCGTCGCGCTGCGAGTGGGTGACCATCACGATGGTGGTGCCCTCGTCGTGCAGCTCGGTGAGCAGGTCCATCACCTCCTTGCCGTTCTTGCTATCGAGGTTGCCGGTGGGTTCGTCGGCGAGGATGAGCTTGGGGTTGGCGACCACGGCGCGGGCGATGGCCACACGCTGCTGCTGTCCGCCCGACAACTGCTGCGGGAAGTGCTTGGCCCGGTGCTTGATGGCCATGCGTTCCATGAGTGCGGTCACGCGCTGTTTGCGTTCCGTCGCACTGATGTTCAGGTACTTCAGCGGCAGCTCGATGTTCTCATAGACGTTCAGCTCGTCGATGAGATTGAAGCTCTGGAACACGAAGCCGATGTTGCCTTTGCGGAATTTGGTCCGCTCCCGCTCCTTCAACTTGCCGACTTCCTGCCCCAACAGCTCGTAGCTGCCCGAGGTGGGGTTGTCCAAGAGGCCGAGGATGTTGAGCAGCGTGGATTTGCCGCAGCCCGACGGCCCCATCACGGCGACGAACTCGCCGTCCTGTATTTCGAACGAGACACCGTCCAACGCGAGGGTCTCGATTTCTTCCGTCCGGAAGATTTTGGTGAGGTTTTGTACTTGTATCATATTGTAAGGAATTTTGATGTTCTTATGTGCCCCACACTGCACTGCGACGCTTGGGGATGGGCCCCACACTGCGCTGCGCTTGTGTGGGGTTAATTGCGCTTCGCGCGTTTTGCCCCTGCCGGGGCTGCTCAAGGAATATGTCTTTATATAATTCGCATAATTCGTTCAATTCGCCGACAATTGTTCGCCGTTCATTCTTTCTTCAACGCCTCCGCAGGGTTCGTCCTCGCGGCGCGTAACGTCTGCCATAACACCGAGAGGAAGGCCAGCAACAGGGTGACCACAACCGCCACGACAATGATCCAACCGTAATGTTCGATTCGGTAGGCGAAACGTTCCAAGTATTTGCCGCTAAGCCAGACAGCAATTGGAGTACCGATGATGGCCGCGATTCCGACGAGCATCATGTAGCCCTTCACCGTACGCCACAACTCGCGGTTGACATCGCTGCCGAAGACCTTGCGGACGGCAATACTGTGGCTTCCTTCATCGCAATAGTAGGTGCTCATGGCGACGAGGCCGAGCAGCGACAGCAACACCGACAAGCCCATGAAAATCTCCAACAGTCGGACGGTGCGTTTGGCCGGCTCCAACGACTTAAGATTCAGGTCGTCCACATAACCGCAATCGTCCTGTCCCGCAAAGGGTTCCCCATCCTTTTCCGCCCACTGCTGGCACTGTTTCAGGATAATCTTCCGGGCCTCCGAATGGTCGCCGATGGTTCTGACAAATAGATCGCTTGCCCACGCCAACTTCCGGGTTTCCTGTACCAGTACACCCACGTTCTGGTTGCTTAAGCCATCCGGAGAGGCCGCGCTCTCCCCCGGGAAATCTTTAAGCATTCCGCCGATGTAGTCGGCATCCTGATTCATCATGATTGCAAGTTTTTTCGGCATGGTAACCGATGTGTCAGAAGCTCCGCTTTTGGCAAAGGCGTGTTCACCAAGCCAGAGCGAGTTGGCGAGTGGATGGCCGAAATCTTCCACCACTTCGAAACCTAACATGCGAAAATAAGCGCTGTCACCGATGAGCAACTTCAAGATAAAATCTTCCTCGTCCAAACGTATGCCTACAGAATAAGCCGCGCTTCCAGGAAATCCTCGCCCTATGCCAACCTCTTTGACACAAGGCAGTTGCGCTATTTCATCGGCTAAAGTAGCCAAATGAGGCACAGGATACCAGATCCCGCTTATGTAGAACAAGTCTTTCGTGTTCGCATGGACGGGCCGCTTGATCATGTGCCACATTTGCACTTCCATCACGATGGCGATGGCTATCAGTATAACAGACAAGACGTTTTGGAAGATAATGAAGATTTTGCTGAGCCACATCTTGCTGTGATGGCGAAATGTACCCCGCACCACATCAATGGGTTCGTAATACGATGCATACAGTGCGGGTAACCATCCCGAGAGCGTTCCCATCAGCAAGATTCCGCTCAGATACGCGACTATATAAGTCGGTTTCGTCATCAACTGCAATTGAATGTCGCTTTCCGGTGTTGAGCTGGTTAGCAGCCAATTCATCACAGGCACAAGCGTGTGAGCCAACAAAAAGGCAAAACCGAAACATATTGCCGTGAACAACACAGATTCGATAATAAGTTTGCCCATGACGGAGAGTTTCTGTGCCCCCAAAAGTCTGCGGGTAGCCATCTCCTTGGCGCGTTTACCCACCAAAGCCATATTGAGGTTGACGTAGTTGATGAGTGCCGACAGAAGGAGAAGGAACACCACCGCTGACAATATCCGTATGCTGCTGAGGTTGCCGCTGCGTAATACATAATCGTTCTCAGTGCGGAAGAACATCTCCTTGAAACTGAATATTTTAAGTTCTTTATTTATCCACGATCCATAGTTTTGACGGCATACTTCAAGTATTTGTGCCTTGAAATCTTCTTCGTTGGTGTTTTCCATCCTGCGGATAAAGGTCTTCGTGCCGTCCACGCTATGGAAAGGTTCGCGCCCAGCCCACCATTTCTCATTCACCGGAATCAGTACATCAATGTGGGCAACCAAGGTGTTTTCCGGACCATCCATAATGCCGCAAATGATGTATTCCTCCTCCTCTCCTTCTATGACGAAACGTTGTCCTATAAGGTCGCCCTTTTTCTCCAGACTGTTCGCGAAACTCCGGCTGACAATGGCGTTATGGGTGCCGTCGAACGGGATGGCTGTGCCCTCCACGAGGCTAAACTGGGGAAAGATCTTGAAGAACTCCGCATCCACCTGACGAACTTCCGCTTCATAGTTTTTTTTGTGGTAAGAAATCTCGTCGGTGGCATAGCCAAAGCGAGCGATAGCCTCAATTCCGGGCACCTGTGCTTCGATGGAGGCTTTGTCCCACACCGAAAGCCCCAAGTTGGAGGTGGTGCCGAGGCCGTAAATACGGTCATGGCCAGGTTGCTGATACACGACGGCCAGATTTTGCGTCACGTAACTGCCGATTAGGATGACGAAGGCGAGGCTCACGACCAGCCCCACCGCCTCAACGGCGGTGTAGAGTTTGTTGCGACTGAGAAATTTAAGGTAACTTTTCATATTTTTTTGTTTTAAGCCCCACACTGCGCTTCGCTTGTATGGGGTTATTAGCGCTTCGCGCGTCTTGCCTCTCCGAGGCTGCTTAAGGATTTATTTTTTTTATAAACATCCATACATCGTTCTTCATCATTCTCATACATCATTTTCCGTGCCAAAAACATAAACCATTGGTTGTCAATTCTCTAAACATCAAACAAAAGAGCCGCTGTAAAGATTTCTTACAGCAGGTGTAAGGTTTCTTTACAGGTATCATCATTTTTTCAAAGGTCATCATTGAAACTTTCATAATGGCAAAAATACTATTTTTGGGACAAGGCTCTCGTGTCCACTTTTTCGAGCTGGTACAAGAACTAAGTATGATTGACGGAAAAGTGTATTATTTCATACGATTGTTTTCAAGAAAAGTGTATTTTTGCAGACTTGAATTTAACGGAAAAGTGTATGTTAAAAAGAAAGATTCAAACGGAAATAGCTGATTATCTTGATAATGGATCTGATAAGATACTGGTTCTTGATGGAGCTCGTCAGATAGGGAAGTCTTTTATCATTCGGTATGAAGGGCAAAAACGTTTCAAGAACTATATTGAGATTGATTTGTATGAAGACAAGAATGGTGAAAAGATCTTTGAAGGTACGAGAAACAAAGAAGATTTTTACCTTCGACTCAGCACTGTTGCTGGCGACCGTATGGGGCAAAAAGAGAACACGTTGGTGTTTTTGGACGAGATACAGGCCTATCCCGATATGCTCACCCTCTTGAAGTTCCTGCGACAAGACGACAGATTCACCTATGTCGTCAGCGGTTCTCAATTAGGAATTGCCCTTAACGAAACGCTCTCCAAGCCCGGCGGGAAAATCAAGGTTGTGAACATGTTCCAGCTTGATTTCGAGGAGTTTTTGTGGGCCAACAACGTAGGAAAAGAGTTTATCGAACATGCACGCCAGTGTTTTTTGAAAAAAGTAGCTTTGGACGAACCACTCCACAACCGAATGATGGATTTGTTCAAGAAATATTTGTTGGTGGGAGGACTACCCGATGCCGTGAACAAGTTCGTTGAAACACACAACATCGTTGAGGTGAGGGCGGCTCAAAAGGAGGTGTATGATCTGTATAAGGGCGATGCAAGTCAATATGACAAAGAACGCAAACTGGTTGTTGAGCGGGTGTACGAATTGGTGCCTTCTTATCTTGAGAACAAGAAGAAACGGGTTCATTTCAACCAAATAGAGAACAAGAAACAGGCAAGGGCTTGGCAATATCAGGCTGAATTCGAGTATCTTGTAAAGAGCGGTATCTGTCACGAAGTAAAAGCGATTTCCAATCCAATGTTCCCTCTTGTGGAATCAGAGAGCAAGAACTTGCTGAAACTGTATCTGAATGATGTGGGACTGCTAACCCGACTGCTTTATCAATACAGCATAGCAGCCATTATGGATGATGTGAAGAGCGTAAACCTGGGTTCCGTGTATGAATCGGTGGTCTGCAGCGAACTTGTTGCGCACGGCTTCCCGTTGTTCTATTACGACAACAAGAAGAAAGGCGAGATTGAGTTTCTTGTGAACGATTATGATCTGCTTTCGGTTCTTCCCATCGAGGTTAAATCGGGGAAAAACTACAATGAGCACGCTTCGTTGGATGCCTTTGTCGCCACTCCCGACTACCACATCGAACAAGCTTTTGTAATGTCGAACGAGCGCGAAGTCAAGCAAAACGGGAAGGTGGCTTATCTTCCGATATACTACGTCATGTTTTTCATTCCGTCAACCCCACCGACGGAAGTTCTGCTGTAATTCGCTTTTTTGCAAAACAACTTCCTTGGCGCAATCTCATAAAAAAACAGAGATTACGCCAGAATTCTACCACAAGGTTGTTGCAATCTCATTACGAAAACCAAAGCGTTGTCCATAACCAACAGTTTATACATAAAAGTGTTGCCTATAGACAACACTTTTGTGTATTTTCGAATTCTATTCTAAAAAAGCATATACTATCCCCATCATTCATAATTCATAATTCATCATTCATAATTCTTAATTCTTAATTTCCAACACTTCCGCCTCTCCATACCCGTCATACGATGACGTGATTACCTTTTCCCCTGGTTCTAACCCCTCTAAAACCTCGTAGTACTGCGGGTTTTGGCGACCGATGCGGATGTCGCGCTTCACGGCTTTGGTGCCGTCCTTCGTGACGACGTAGATCCACTTGCCGCCGGTCTTCTGGTAGAAAGCGCCGCGCGGTATCAGGACGGCCTCCACCGGCTGGCCTAACTGCAGGTTCAGGTAGAAGGTCTGGCCGGTGCGGATGTTCTCCGGCTGACCATCGGGGAATTTGAAGTCGGCCTTGAACTTGCCGTCGCGCACCTCGGGATAGACCTTGCGTATCAGCACGTTGCACTTTTCGCCCTGCCGCTCGAAATCGGCGGTCAGCCCCGCTGTCACCCGGTCGATGTAGTGCTCGTCAATCAGGGCTTCGATCTTGTAGTTGTCCTGATTGTTGATCTGTCCGACCTTGCTGCCCATCGCGACAGACTGTCCGAGCACCACATCCACCAGGCCCAGCTCGCCGTCAATCGGGGCTTTGATGGTGAGATTCTCCTTGCGTTTGCGTATCATCTGCATGTTAAGCCGCATATTCTCCAGGCTTTCGCGCATCTGCCGGATCTCCACCGACCGGTAGAGGCTGTCCTGCTTGGCACGGTTCTCCACCAGTCCGAGACGGTCTTGGGCCAGTTGGTAATCCTCTTCGGCCTGCAAAAACAGCTCCTTGGCGATGAGGTTGTCCTGATAGAGAGACTTTTGCGACTCGTAGGTGCGTTTCTTGCGGCGCACCTCCATCTGCAGCTGCAGTTTCTCCTGCTGGAGGCTCAGCTTCTGCTGTTCCATCTGGATCATCGTGTTGCGGAGGATGTTCTCCTTCTCGGCGAGGTCGGCCTCGGCGTTGAGAATCTGCATGTCGAGCGCTTCGTTGCTGAGGATCAGGATGATGTCGCCCTCGCGGACGTGCGAGCCCTCCTCCGTCACAATCTGCTGCACCACACCGCCCTCCAATGGGCTGAGCTGCACGGTGGTCATCGGCACCACCTGCCCGGTGACGCGGATATAGTCGTTGAACTCGCCGCGCCGCACCTCGCCGACGGTGAGGGTGTCGCCGTTCGTGCGCAGTCGCGAGGCGTTGTCCCGCAGCAGCAGCCACCCGATGAAGACGAGCAGCAGTGCCCCGCCCCAGAAGGGCAACGCCTTGCGGGTGAAGAGTTTGCGGATTCCTTTGGTTGGTTCTATCTTTCTGTCCATAGCATTTCGGTTTTTGGTGTTTTCCCCACACTGCGCTGCGCTTGTTGTGTGGCCCCACACTGCGCTGCGCTTGTGTGGGGTTAATTGCACTGCGTGCGTTTTGCCTCTTCGAGGCTGCTCAAGGAAAACTAATTATTCAGCATTCATAATTCATAATTCATCATTCCAAAATACAGCCGCACCACCCACGTCTTCACAAACAACTGCAGCTTCGCGTTGAGCAGTTCGGCGGTGGCGTTCAGGTGGTTGTCGGCGACGGTTCGGTAGTCGAGGGCGGAGATGAGGCCCTGCTCGAACTGCTTGGCACTCATTGCATAGAGTTGCTGCTGGAGGGCGGCGTGCTGCTCGGCCTGACGGAGGGCGGCGGCAGCCCCGTCGCGGTCGGCGAGGGCACGGTGGATTTCGGCCTCCACGGTCTGCCGGGCCTGCGCGTATCGGGCTTCCGCACGGTCGCAGTCGTTGCGCCGACGCGCGATTTCCGTCTGCCGCGACAGCCGGTCGTAAATCGGGATGCTCAGCGACAACTGCACGTACTCGCCGCCGTTGTCGGAGAGTTGCCTCCAATAGGGAACGGGCACGTAGTCCGTGCGCCCCGGGTAGGTGAAGTAGGTCGAGGACCATCCGCCATACAGCGACAGCGACGGTAGCAGCTGCCACTTCGCGGTTTTGAGGGCGAGGCGGGCGGTCTGCCGCTCATTTTCGGCTATGATTACGGCCGGCAGACGCTCCGCCGCCCGATCCACCTCCATTGCACGTACCGCATCCGACAGCACCGTATCCGTTTCCACATCCGCGACGGAGAACGGCTGTTCTGTCGGATATAACATAATGTCTTTCAACGTGATATAGGCGTTCTGAAGTTGGTTTTCACAGACGATGAATCTGTACCTGCGGTCGGAGAGGTCTGCCTCCATCTGCAGTACCTCCGCCGGCGACTTCTGCCCCAACTCCCTCTGCCGTTGCGCGAGCCGCAAGGCCGTCTCCGCCGTCTCCGTCTGCGACTGTAGCGTTTTCAACAACTCCGTGTAATAGAGCACATTGCAGTAGGCCTCCATCGTGGCGAGACGGATCCGGTCTTCGCTCTGCTGGATTCTCGTCACGCCCGTCGACTCTGCCAGTTTCGTGATTTTCAAGTTGTTGACTGCTCTGAATCCGTTGAAGAGGGTGATGCCGGCAGAGACACCGTAACCATTGTGGAAGGAGGTGGTGGTGCTGTAGGTGTTCGTCTCGGGGTCGATGGAGCGGCCGAAGTTGGAGTAAGCGTAAACATCGCCGCTGACTACAGGGGAGAAGGCGT
>Ga0247609_10004501_pt1 | contig 13841 bp, 14 predicted proteins | sample 172DNAGHGlowgp2_FD_193487 | JGI IMG/M metagenome (GOLD analysis project Ga0247609, IMG submission 193487) | Sheep rumen microbial communities from Palmerston North, Manawatu-Wanganui, New Zealand - 1728 DNA GHGlow gp2 | ecosystem: Host-associated > Mammals > Digestive system > Stomach > Rumen ...
TCTTCGTCTGACAACATAGAGTATTAATCCGACTTTCGCCGGGCTATCCTCTACTCAGGGGAAGGTTGGATACGCGTTACTCACCCGTGCGCCGGTCGCCGACAGAGTTAGCAAGCTAACTCCTCGCTGCCCCTCGACTTGCATGTGTTAAGCCTGTAGCTAGCGTTCATCCTGAGCCAGGATCAAACTCTACATTGTAAAATTTTTATGTCTGCGACAGAAAAATTCTACGAGCTTCCGTCGTCGCTCGGAACAAAAAGTAAACTTTCTCTTCACTCGCTCCTAGGAACCTTGTAAAAAAAATCTCTATCGGCATTGTCTCTGTCTCTAAGATGTCCGATTTCCTTCTTTATTAAAAATCGACGGTTCGTTCAATTACCCAAAAGCATTTACATTAAACATTAAAGATTAAACATTAAACATTTAAGATTAAACATTAAAGATTAAACATTAAAGTCCAAATGCCAAATGCCTTCGCTTCTTGTACTACTTGTCTGTTTATGTAAGTCTTTCAAAGAACTCTTCTTCGTTGCATCCACTCTACTGATTGAACTCAGATTTTGAGCGAAAGCGGATGCAAAGGTACGACTATTTTTTGAACTGGCAAATATTTTGGAAACTTTTTTCAAAGAAAAACAAAAAAAATCTTCGTCTCCAACCGTAAACGAAGATTTACACCCTCCCCATTTATCAATCAAACTCCTATTCTCGGCGGCCAAAAATACGAAGTAGATAGAGAAAAAGGTTGATAAAGTCGAGATAAAGTGACAATGCACCGAGAAGTGCAATCTTTTGAGACCCTTCGCTCATGTCACCAGCCTGCCACAGCATCTGTTTGATTTTCTGTGTATCGTAAGCCGTAAGTCCGACAAAGACCAGAACACCCAGGTAGCTGAGGATAAGGTCGAGGCCGCTACTCTTGACAAAGATATTGACCACGGTGGCAATAATGATACCTATCAGCGCCATGAAGAGAATCTTTCCGAGTTTTGTGAGGTCGGTTTTCGTGACATAGCCGATGAAGGCCATAACGGCAAAGGTGCCTGCTGTAATGAAGAACACCTTGGAGATGGTTCCTATAGAATAAGCCACAAAGATGACTGACAGTGTGGCACCATTAATGACCGAATAGAGCACAAAGAGAAGCGTCGCCGTAGTCAGCGAAAGCTTGTTAATGCCCCAACTGATACCCATGACCAGTGCGAACTCAGCAATGATGAGTCCCCACATCACCCACGAGTTCAGCAGGACAATCTGCTGGAGATTGGGAGTTGCAGCTACGGCATAAGCCGTGAAACCTGTTATGGCCAAAGCCAAAGTCATCCATACATATACCTTACGCATCAAAGCCGGCAAAGCAGCCGATGCCTGTAGCTCACGTTCGCGAAAAGCGACATCCATTTCATAATCGTTGTAGTTCATTTTCTTTCCATTTTTTGGTTTCAGGGGGCAAAGATAAGCAATTATTTAGGGATAATGGGCATTGTTTTCATAAAAAACGATAAAAAAATTGTTCAAGACTGAAATATTAAGTATATTTGCCATTGCTTAACAAGCAAGAACTTAATTTTAATTAACCCATAACTAAAAACAAAAAGATTATGACTTACAAAGTAGTTGACATCGAAGGCGTAGGCGAGGTCTATGCAGAGAAACTGATTGCAGCAGGTATCAAGACTGACGCAGAGTTACTGGAGAAGTGTGCAAAGCCGGCAGGCCGCAAGGAGCTGGCAGAGGCAACGGAAATCAGTCCGAAGCTGATTCTGAAGTGGGCAAACCATTGCGACCTGTTCCGCATCAATGGTGTAGGTCCTCAGTTTGCAGAGTTGCTGGAAGCATCCGGCGTTGACACCGTAAAGGAGCTGAAGCACCGTGTGGCAGCCAACCTGGCAGCCAAACTGGCAGAGGTGAACGAGCAGAAGAAGCTGGTTCGTCGCGTTCCCGTTGAGAGCGAGATACAGGCTATGATTGACCAGGCAAAGGAACTTCCCGGCGTGATGGAATACTAATCCTTCTTATATATAATAAGGTATAAAGGTGTCAGGCACTTGTCTGACACCTTTCTTTATGGTATAAATGCGTTTAATGCCTCAACAACCTGAAGCGCCTCCTCTTCAGTCATCGCCTCGTTGCAAGGCAGGCTAAGTTCTTCGCGACTTATTTGTTCAGAGATTGGTAATGACATAGTATTCCATTCTTGATAGCAACGTTGCTTATGGGGCGGAATAGGATAATGAATCTGTGTTTCTATTCCGTGCTTCAACAGATATTGCTGCAGTTCATCACGACACTCCGTGAAAACGGGGAAGATGTGCCAGACGCTATTGTTCATCTTCGGCAGACGGATCAACGGATTCCCTACCTTATTTATATATATAGCAGCTATCTGCTGACGGCGACGGTTAATAGCGTCAAGATGACGAAGTTTGACTGAGAGGGCAGCAGCCTGCAACTCGTCCATGCGGCTGTTACGGCCGAGGTAGTTATGGACGTACTTACGCGATGCACCATAGTTGGCAATGGCCCGGATAGTTGTTGCCAGTTGTTCGTCATCGGTGGTGACGGCACCGGCATCGCCCAAAGCCCCAAGGTTCTTGCCGGGATAGAAGCTATGACCGGCAGCATGGCCGAGGGAACCGGTCTTACGAGATTGAAAATTGACAATTGACGATTGACAATTACAGCCGTGGGCTTGAGCATTGTCCTCGATAAGTAACAAGTTATACTTTTGACAGAGCGAAGCAATACGGTCGGTATAAGCGCACTGGCCATAGAGGTGAACAAGCATTAGGGCTTTAGTATGTGGTGTTATCGCCTGTTCTATCAAGCTATCATCCATCTGGCAGTTCTGAAGTGACGGTTCAACAAGGACCGGATTTAGGCCACATTCGGTGATGGCTAAAATGGAAGCAATATAGGTATTGGCAGGAACAAGTACCTCATCGCCTTTTTGCAAGCGCCCCAGTTCGATATAGGCACGAAGTATCAGCGTCAGCGCATCGAGGCCATTAGCACAGGACACGCAGAAACGTGTACCGATATACGCTGCATAAGCCTGTTCGAAGGCGGCCACAGCCTTACCCTGCAGATACCAGCCATTATCCATGACATCGCTGATAGCACGACGCATCTCCACTTCGTAAGGAGCATTGATCCGTTTCAGTTCCAAGTACTTCATAGAGTCCATTCGTAAGTGTCATAACATACCGCACGCCCGCCAAAGCCCTCTTTCTGGAAGACCAGTTGCTCATTGAGTATGTGACCGGCATCCTCTGTTGATTTTCCGAAGTCAAAATAGGGATAGTCCTTCATGTCCTGATGCATGATACGGTCATAGATGGCATCGAGCACTCCCAGACGCTTACCCTCTGGGGTAGCCGAGCTATACTGGGCATGAGCCACCTGCGGTGTAAGGTACATCACCACCCCACCGATAACCTCTCCATTCAGGGTCGCCGTATAAAGCACAATATGCTTCGGGAAACGACTATGCAGGAGTTTCATCTCATCAACCGTGTGAACCGGATGCACCTGGTGGTTGGTCAGCAGGTTAGCCTCAAGGACAGGCCAGAAAGCATCAAAGTCCTTACTAACCTCCACGACGATACCGGCATCCTCTGCTCTTTTCACTCCCCTTCTGCGGATACGACTCCAGCGGATGTTACGCTGTAACATAATCGTAGTAGATAGTTCCCTGACAGATAGCCGGGCTCCGCAAACCTGCGTAAGTGCATACAGGTCCTCCTCGGAAGGCAGCTGGTGGTAGATCCATGGTATTGCCTTATAGACAACTCGTGAGATACCAATACGATGCAGATGACTGTTCAGGTCGGCAAACAGCTGCAAGGTATCAGCAGCTGTCAGTTTGTAGTCCATGACCAGTCCCCCATACGTCAGCCCCTGATGAGAGTAGAGTGTGGCGTCCGATTCATTGGCAGGCAACAAGGCACATAGCACCCCATCACGGTAGAACATCAACGAATGGTCAGCAAAACGGTCGGCATGATAATCCATGTACTGCCGGTCGAAGAGAAACGTCCCGTTCTTCGCCCTTGCCACGAACTCGTTCCATTCGTCGGCCCTGTCTGGTGTGTATCGCCTTACTTCGAACATTCCACGTACTTCAGGAATTCATCATAATCATAGATATAGTCATCCTCGTCATAATGCTCAGAAGCAAGAACCAGACATACGGCACCTGAGGAGAAGTCGTCCAGCGTACGCCATATATCAGTATCTATCAACAGTCCCTGCCACGGATGATTGAGCAGAACGGTTTTCTTTTCACGGCCATTGTCCAGAGTGACATGAAACGAGCCACTCAAGGCGACGAGCAACTGTCTTAGCCGTTTATGAGCATGGCCTCCCCTACTCTCACCCGCCGGAACATCATAAACCCAATAGGCCCGTTTGATGTCAAACGGCACCTTGTCAGCCCCCTCAGCCACCGTCAGGTTTCCTCGGGGATCGACAATCTTCGGCAGTTCTATGATTTTAATCTCTAAGCTTTGCATACGGATCAGTTCCTAATACGGTCTTTGCCAACCGCTTCGCCTTGTCGCGCAGGGCATTGACGTCATCGCCCACCTCTCCATAGCAGAGGACGACACCCATGCGACGGCCTTTGTGTGCTTCGGGTTTGCCAAAGATGCGGATGCGGGTGCGGTCTTCCTTCAGGGCATCGACGAAGTTGTAGTCGAGCAGTGAGCGGTCAACGGGCGTTGACGCCTCTTTGGGAGAGAGAATCACAGCCGAAGCACCGGCATGTTCCAGATGGATGCCTGCAATAGGCAGTCCCATGACAGCACGGAAATGCAGCTCAAACTCCGAAAGGTTCGTGGTGTGCCCAAGGGTCACCATACCTGTATCATGTGGACGCGGCGAGAGTTCCGAGAAGATAACCTCTCCCTGCTTCGTCAGGAAGAACTCCACACCCCAGATGCCAGCACCCGTCAGGGCCTTCGTCACCTTATCGGCCATCATCTGAGCCTGTTTCAGGGCCTCATCACTAATCTTGTAAGGTTGCCACGACTCACGATAGTCGCCCGACTTCTGCACATGTCCAATGGGCGGACAGAACAACGTAGGCCAGCCGTGCTGCTGGGTGACGGTGAGCAGCGTGAACTCTGAGTCGAAGTCGATGAACTCCTCAATGATGACCTCCTTCACGTCGCCGCGACTGCCCTCCATGGCCTCACGGAAAGCCTGCTCCAGTTCGCCGTCGTTGTGAACATAGCTCTGACCATGTCCAGAAGACGACATCAGGGGCTTCACCACGCAGGGGAAACCAATCTCGTCGGCAGCCGCCTTGAACTCCTCAAAGGTCTTGGCATAGAAATATTTTGCCGTACGGAGACCAAGTTCTTTGGCAGCAAGGTCACGTATGGCACGGCGGTTCATGGTGTAGTTGACGGCACGGGCAGAAGGCACAACCTGTATGCCCTGCTCCTCGAACTTAAACAAGCGCTCCGTACGGATGGCCTCTATCTCAGGCACGATGATGTCGGGCTTGTGCTTGTTGACAACAGCCTCGAGCGCATCACCGTCGAGCATAGAGAACACCTCACGCTCATCAGCCACCTGCATGGCAGGGGCATTGTCATAACGGTCGCAAGCAATGACATACTGGCCGGCACGCATGGCGGCAATCACGAACTCCTTGCCCAGTTCACCTGAGCCTAATAACAATATTTTCTTCATCGGTTCTTATACATGTTTTCGTAATACTTCTGATAGTCGCCCGAGGTGACGTTGTCGAGCCACTCCTGGTTGTCGAGATACCAGCGGACGGTCTTCTCGATGCCCTCCTCGAACTGGAGTGAGGGTTCCCAGCCGAGCTCACGCTGTAGTTTAGTGGAGTCGATGGCGTAGCGCAAATCGTGGCCGGCACGGTCGGTAACAAACGTGATGAGATCCAGGTCCTCGCCCTCCTTACGGCCCAGCAGACGCTCAACGGTCTTAATCACCACCTTGATGATGTCGATATTCTTCCATTCGTTGAAACCGCCAATGTTATACGTATCGGCTATCTTGCCCTTATGGAAGATGAGGTCGATGGCACGGGCATGATCCTCTACATACAACCAGTCGCGCACATTCTCGCCCTTGCCATAGACGGGAAGGGGTTTGCGGTGGCGGATGTTGTTGATAAAGAGAGGTATCAGCTTCTCAGGGAACTGATAGGGACCGTAGTTGTTCGAGCAGTTGGTCACGATGACGGGCATGCCGTACGTGTCGTGGAAGGCACGTACAAAGTGGTCGCTGCTGGCTTTCGAGGCACTATAAGGCGAGTGCGGATTATACTTCGTGGTCTCCAAGAAGAACTTGTCGCCGTATGCCAGATGGTGCTCGGCACTGGAGGCCGTTGTGGTGAAAGGCGGCTCAATGCCCTCTGGGTGCGTCAGTTCGAGTGCGCCATATACCTCATCCGTTGAGATGTGGTAGAAGCGCTTGCCCTCATACTTCTCAGGCAGTGACTCCCAATAGAGTTTGGCAGCCTGCAGCAGAGACAGCGTTCCCATGACATTGGTCTTGGCAAAGGTAAAGGGGTCCTTGATGCTACGGTCCACGTGCGACTCGGCAGCCAAGTGGATAATGCCATCTACCTTTTTGTCCTGCATCAGCTTGTAGAAGGCATCGAAGTCACAGATGTCCATCTTGACAAACTCGTAGTTCGGACGGTTCTCAATGTCTTTGAGGTTAGCGAGGTTTCCTGCATACGTCAACTTGTCGAGGTTGATGATGTGATAATCCGGATACTTGTTTACAAACAAGCGCACGACATGGCTTCCTATGAAACCCGCGCCGCCGGTAATGACTATTGTTCTTTTCATATTTATACCTTTATTTGATTATTACCTATACTTATAACTTCACAATCAGTGAATTTATTGCCTTCGATGGTCAATCTTACGAGTGTCCGCTCTTTTTGCCACCCCTGCAGACCGGCAGCACCGGGGTTGATATGCAGCAAGTTGAGTGTCTTGTCAAACTTCACCTTCAGAATATGGGAGTGTCCGCTGACGAAGAGCTGTGGCGGCCGTGTCATCAGCTGTCGGACAATAGAAGGATCATAACGTCCAGGGTAGCCGCCGATATGCTTCATCAGCACATCGACCTCTTCGCACTTGAAACGCAGCACCTCAGGAAACATCAACCGAAGGTCGCCCCCGTCGCAATTGCCACAGACGGCACGCAAGGGACGGAAGTCGGCCAACCGTTGGGCAAGCTCTGTCGAGCAGATATCACCGGCATGCCATATCTCGTCGCAGGGTTCGAAATAATGGAGATATTTGTCGTCCCAATAGGAATGGGTATCGCTGATAATGCCTATTTTCTTCATAAGGTCATACTGTTTGAACGGTTTGTCTTTTTAACACCCGGACATACCTCCAAAGCATGGGAATCGTCATGGAGAACGAGGCAAAGTCGCTGGCAGGCATGGAGTACCACACGCCGTCGAGATCGAAGAAGAACGGCAACACATAAGCCAGCGGAAGGAGTATGAACAGCTGTCGCGAAAGAGACAGGAAAATGGATATCTTGACTTTCCCGATGCACTGGAAGAAGTTGGTGATGACAGCCTGGGAGCCTACGACGAAGAACACCAGCATATCCAGTACGAGACCATGGGCCGAGAGTTCTATCAGATGAGGATCAGTGGTAAAGATGCGGGCTATCTCACGTGGGAAAAGCATGGAGAGGGTCCATCCTACCAGCAAGATGGCCGTAGCCGCCGCAATGGTCAACCACAGGCAGCGCATCATACGGTCATATTTCTTTGCGCCAAAGTTGTAACCCACAATGGGCTGCATGCCCTGGTTCATGCCCATGACAAACATGAAGAATACCATGACCATGGAGTTAGCTATGGAATAAGCACCAACCGCCATATCTCCACCGTAGCGCACAAACTGGTTGTTCATGAAGATGACTATGACACACGAAGTCGTCTGCATCAGAAACGGAGAAATGCCAATAGACACGATGTTACGCACCAGTTCGCCCTTCAGTCTGTAGATGCCACGACGCAGGTGCAAGAGTTCTTTTTTGTCAGAGAACAGCCACATCTGCCAACAGAGAGCAAGCGACTGGCTGGTAATGGTGGCAAGTGCGGCACCACGTATGCCCCAGCGGAACCACCACACGAAGGCAACGACCAACAGGATGTTCATGCCTACGGTAAACAGCGTGGCATACATGGCGTGACGTGGTTTCCCTGCGGCACGTAGTACAGCATTCATACCGAAATACATGTGGGTTATCATGTTGCCCAGCAAGATAACAATCATAAACTCTCGGGCATAGGGCAGTGTGACATCCGACGCCCCGAAGAAGCGCAGGATAGGGTCAAGGAATACAAGGCTAAGCACCATAAACAGGAAACCAACGATGAGGTTCAAGGTCACGGTGTTCCCCAACAGGTGCTCTGCCGTTTTATAGTCACGCTGTCCCAATTTCACGCTGATGCAGGTAGAGGCGCCAACGCCCACGGCAGCACCGAAAGCTGCCGAGAGGTTCATGAAGGGGAATGTGATGCCCAAGCCCGCAATGGCCTCCGGACCAACCACCTGTCCTATCATGGCACGGTCGATAATGTTATAGAGACTCGATGCCGTCATGGCCACTATGGCAGGCAAAGCATACTGCCAGAGCAGCCGTCCCACAGGTTTCTGACCGAGTTCGAGTGTCGCTTGTTTATTGTCCATCGGCAATATTTACATAATAATGTGTGCAAAGGTAGTGCAAACCGAGCGAAAAACCAAATTAATCAAAGATTATTTGAGTTTTTCCGAGGTGCAGCCTACCTAAGACCGAAGGTCAAAGGTAGTGCAAACCGAGCGAAATGCAAAATAAATAACGATTTATTTTCATTTCTGCTTTTTTTCAAAATAAATTTGGCTGTATGGTCAATTATTCGTACCTTCGCACCCAATAATTCGAATTAAAACCAAAAACAACATGAAAAAACTATTATTTACGGTTGCACTGGCCACAACAGCCATGCTGACCACCCATGCACAACAACAATCAACCACAGAGCCTGAAACCCCGCAGAAAACGTACATCTACCGTATTGCACTAAGTGACAAGAAAGGCGCAGCAGACCTTAACAAGCCAGAGAAGCTTCTGTCGAAGAAAGCGCTGGAACGTCGTAAGCGTCAGCTACTAACGCTTGACGAAAGCGACCGTCCCGTCAGTCCCAAATACATAAAGAAGATTAACAAACTGGCACCTGTCGTCGGCACCAGCCGCTGGCTGAACACCGTACTGGTGAAGGTAAGCGACACGACTGTCATCAATAAAATATGTGATCTGGAATTCGTATGGGGTGCCCGCAAGGTATGGACTTCACCCGACAATGAAGAGGCCATGCCGGAACGTGGCAAGTACGAGACGATGTTCACTGCCAAGGACTCCGTTCCCGACAACATCTACGGAAAGGGATTCCGCCAGATCAGCGTCATGGGTGGCGACAGTCTCCATGCCGCAGGATTCCGCGGCCAGGGCATGACCATTGCCGTCATCGATGGCGGATTCTGCAATGCCGATGTCATTCCCAGCATCCAGAAAATCAATGTCCTCGGTACCCACGACTTCGTGTGCGAGCCACGTCCAAACATCTACTTTGACACCAGCCACGGCACAGGTGTGCTGTCCTGCATGGGTCTGAACGAGCCCAACGTCTTCATCGGTACAGCCCCCGAGGCCAGTTTCTGGCTCCTGCGCAGTGAGGACGGCCGTACAGAGCAGGAAGTGGAGGAAGACTACTGGGTGATGGCTGCCGAATTTGCTGACAGCGTGGGTGTGGACGTCATCAATACCTCCTTGGGCTACAACAACTTCGACGACCCGAGTACCAGCCATAAATACTACGAGTTGGACGGTCGCACCGCCTTCATATCACGTGGTGCATCGATGCTTGCCGACAAGGGCATCGTACTCGTCTGCAGCGCAGGTAATTCAGGCGATGAGCCCTGGAAGAAGATTACCCCGCCTGCAGATGCCGACAATGTGCTGACCGTTGGTGCCTTGAACCGCCAGTTGGTCAATGCCAACTTCAGCAGCATCGGTCCTTCACAGGACGGACGTGTCAAGCCCGACATCATGGCCATCGGCAACCCCTCGTACCTCATGTACGGCGAGGGTGAGATTATCCGTGCCAACGGTACGTCCTTCTCTTCGCCCACGGCATGCGGCATGGTGGCTTGTCTCTGGCAGGCACTCCCCCACCTCACCGCCCACGAACTGATTGATGTAGTCCGCCAGTGTAGCGACAACAAGGAGCATCCTGACAACATTTTCGGTTATGGCCTGCCTAACTTCTGGCATGCCTACATGAACAACCTGACAAGGTAAAAACCCCTGAATGCAACAACAAGCATATACCCTCAGACAGCTCAATCTCATGGTGCGCGATGCCATTGAGACTGAGCTGTCTGACGATTTCTGGGTACAGGCAGAACTGGCAGAATGTCGCGAAAGCCGTGGTCACTGCTACATGGAACTGGTGGAAAAGGACGAGCTAAGCAACACCCCCATTGCCCGTGCTTCGGCAAAATGCTGGAAGACCACCTGGAACGTAGTGCGTCCACACTTCGAGCGTACCACCGGACAGCCGCTCCGTGCAGGTATGAAGGTGCTGCTGCGTGTCTATCCACAGTTTCACGAAGCATTCGGATTCTCGTGGATTGTCACCGACATCGACCCTACCTACACCATCGGCGACCTGGCACGCCGCCGTCAGGAAATCATCCGCCAGCTCAAGGCAGAAGGGGTCTTCGATTTGCAGCGCGAACTGCAGTTGCCGCTCTTTGCCAAGCGTATTGCCGTCATCAGTGCAGCGACAGCCGCCGGTTACGGTGACTTCTGCCGCCAACTCGAGGAAAACCCCTACGGATTGTGCTTCTCCGTCCGTCTCTTCCCCGCCGTCATGCAGGGAGAGCAGGTAGAGCAGTCCATCATTGCCGCGCTGAACGACATCTATGAGCAGGTTCAACAGTTTGACTTGGTCGTCATCATTCGCGGCGGCGGAGCCACCAGCGACCTCAGCGGTTTCGACACACTGGCCCTGGCAGAGAACGTTGCACAGTTTCCGCTGCCTGTCATCACGGGTATCGGCCACGACCGCGATGAGAGCATCCTTGACATGGTGGCCTACTGCCACGTCAAGACTCCTACCGCTGCCGCCGCAATGCTCGTTGACCACCTGAAGCATGTTGCCGACCGCATTGACGATGCCCGTCAGCGTATTCCTACCCTCGCACTACGTGTCATCAGCGACTCACGCCATCGCATTGAGCTGTTGCAGAGCAGGCTGCCCGTTGCCATTGAGCGACGCCTCACCACGCAGAAACACCACCTTGAGCGCATCGCCATTCAGCTGCAAGGCTATGACCCCACGCTATTGCTTCGTCGCGGCTATAGCATCACCATGCTCAACGGACGGGTAGTACGCGACCCGTCTCAGCTGCATCCCGGCGACGAGATAGAAACAAAAGTAGAGAAAGGAACCATCAAATCCATTGTCAAATGAACGAGAACCAGAAATACGAAGAAGCACTCGCCCAGCTCGAAAACATTGTGCGTAAACTGGAAGGCGGTGAATGCGACATAGACGAAATCGCTGCACAGCTGAAGGCTGCGCAGCGACTTATCACGTTCTGTCAGGACAAGCTGACCAAGACAGAAGAGGAACTCTTAAAAATACAAGCCGAGCGAGAGTGAACGGAACTCCGGGCCGCGGTCTTTCTTGAAGACGGTCATGGGCGAATAGCGTGCATAGATGCCTATGCCGTCTAATTTCATGATGGCCCTGATGTCAACAGTCACCGGGCGGTAGTCAATCTTCTTGGTGGTCATGTTGTGTTCCACGTCGCCCTGATTGTAGCCAGTGGTCAGATGGCCGCTCACGTTGAAGTTGATGACCGGCCCCACGCTCAAAGCGTATTTGCCCTTGCGGTCGAACTTCTGCGTGAACTGCAACGGCACGGAAATGCTGAAACTGTGGAAGCGCGAATACTTTGAACTGACACCGGCAGGATAGTCTCCCACGACGACCACGCCGTCGGCATCCTTCGAAAACATGCTGCCGCTTCCTATGCCGTAATTGTGCCAGCCTATGCCGACACCGGCAGAATAGGTCTGCAGCGCCTTCTTGGGCGAATAGTCATACTGGAACACCGTCCAGTTGAGGTCCCACGACTTGAAGGGCTTGATGCTCATTCCGTCGGGAGTGCCCAACCCTATGTTCACACCCACGCTGACATGCGTACTGAAGTCATGCACCTTGCACTCTTCGTCCTTCTTATTCTTGACCACCTTTACATGATAAGGCTTGTCGCCGGTTACAATGACCACTTTCTCACCCGACGTAATCAGGGTGGTGTCCTGAGCCTGTGCCATGATGGTGGTGTCGTTCACCTCGGCAGCATGGACGGCTGCCACGCCAAAACAGGCCAACGCCCATAAAACAAATAATTTCTTCATCTTTTCTTTTTGCTTGTCTAAATATTAAAAATTCTTCATTATCGACATGCAAAGGTACGTGTTTTCCCCTGACATGCAAAATAAAATAACCACTTTTTGTTTCTTTTTGTTGCACAGCCGCATAATTTTATGTAATTTTGCGCGCAATTAGACAACAGACAACATTAAAACATAGACATTATGAAGAACTTAGACTGGGGAAACCTGTCGTTCGGTTACATGAAAACCGACTACAACGTACGCTGTTACTATCGTGACGGCAAGTGGGGCGAAATAGAAGTATGCTCCGACGAGTATCTGAACCTGCACATGGCAGCCACCTGCCTGCACTACGGCCAGGAGGCTTTCGAAGGACTGAAGGCCTATCGCTGCAAGGACGGCAAGGTGCGCGTGTTCCGTGTTGACGAGAATGCCGCCCGCCTGCAGAGCACCTGCCGCGGCATCCTGATGCCCGAGGTGTCAACAGAGCTGTTCACAGAGATGGTGAAGAAGGTGGTCCGCCTGAACCAGGAGTGGATTCCCACCTACGAGAGCGGTGCAACGCTCTACATCCGTCCGCTGCTCATCGGCACCAGTGCCCAAGTCGGCGTTCATCCCGCCAAAGAATATTGCTTCCTGATTTTCGTCACTCCCGTAGGTCCCTACTTCAAGGGCGGCTTCGCTGCCAATCCCTACGTCATCATCCGCGACTACGACCGCTCGGCACCGCTCGGCACCGGTAAGTACAAGGTGGGCGGCAACTATGCTGCCTCCCTCTTTGCCAACAACCTGGCGCACGAGAAGGGCTATGCCTGCGAGTTCTACCTGGACGCCAAGGAGAAGAAGTACATCGACGAGTGCGGTGCTGCCAACTTCTTCGGCATCAAGGACAACACGTACGTCACGCCGAAGTCAACCTCCATTCTTCCCAGCATCACCAACAAGAGCCTGATGCAGGTGGCTGAGGACCTGGGCATGAAGGTGGAGCGCCGTCCCATTCCTGAGGAAGAGCTGGAGACCTTCGAAGAGGCAGGTGCCTGCGGTACGGCCGCCGTCATCAGCCCCATCAGCTACATTGACGACCTCGACACCGGCAAGCGCTACTCGTTTGGCGAGAAGCCCGGTCCCCTCTCAAAGAAGCTCTTCGACACGCTGCGCGGCATTCAGTACGGCGAGATTGAGGACAAGCACGGCTGGACCACCGTGGTGATTGAATAATAATTACTGTTTAAGGATTAAAGCAGGTAAGAAGTGAGCAAAGGAAAGCTGGCTAAATTCGCCGACATGGCGACCTACGACAACGTGTTCCAGTTCCCCTACGGGGCGCTGGAACACGCTGACTTTCCCCTTCGTGGCAAGTGGCACGAGGACTA
>Ga0247609_10004502_pt1 | contig 13841 bp, 15 predicted proteins | sample 172DNAGHGlowgp2_FD_193487 | JGI IMG/M metagenome (GOLD analysis project Ga0247609, IMG submission 193487) | Sheep rumen microbial communities from Palmerston North, Manawatu-Wanganui, New Zealand - 1728 DNA GHGlow gp2 | ecosystem: Host-associated > Mammals > Digestive system > Stomach > Rumen ...
GATTTTTTTGATTTTCTGTAACGAAAAACGACTTCAAAGAGAGGGTGAAGGCACGGCATACCGGCAAACTCAAAGAGTGGCAGCCCAAGGAGCAGACCACCAAAATGCCGAAAGTTTTTGTGGAGTGGGTGAACGACAACAAATCACGCTGGCAGGCCAATGGCAAGGCCGCGCCTTTCTTCATCCGCGACAACTACCAGCAGGGTGACGTGGACAAAGGCCTCGACACACGCATCACCGCCGCCATCGAAGAAGCCAAACTCGCAGCGGCCACGGCAAAGGCAAAAGCCAAACCTGCCACACCGAAACCGATAACCGACTACGACACCGACGTAGAAGACCTGCGCCGGAGAGCCTACCGCTGGGAACTCGACCTCACCACGATGGAGCAAATCCGCAACGAAGGCAAGGACAAGAAGGCACTGCTCGCCGAAATAAAGGCTTTGCAGAAACAAATCAAAGAACGCGCCAAGCTCGAAGACGAGGCAGAGTACCGCAACCGCATCGCCATCATCAACGCAGGAATGCCAATCAAGGGACTCGTCAAAATCAACCCCAACGACGCACATCTGGCAGACTTGCAGAGCCGCATGGCCGATCTCGACGCACAGAGGCGGGGCATCCTTACCAGCGGCAGACCATACACCCAGCAAATCGCAGAATTTAACGCCATGCTTCCCGAATTACAGAAACTGCAAGCCGACGTGGAGCAAGCCAAGAAAGCCGCCGTGGACGTGGAGCTGTCCAAATTTGACAGCGACATCGACGCGCTCCGAGCCGAAGCCACCATGTACGACCTCGACCTCGCAGAGATAGAACGCCTGCGCACCACGGGAACCGACGCCTACGACATCAAGAAGCTACAGGCCGAAATCAAGAAATCCCAGAAGGAACGGAAAGAGCGCGAGAAACGCTGGAACGAGAAAATCAAAGAATTGAAAGATGCCATCAAGGAGCTGCAGTCCATCGAGGCGGCATTTTTATCAGCCAGCCCCACGGCAGACGAAAAAACGGCATACCAGAACGCCGTCAAGGAAGCACAACAGGCACTCATCGACAACGCCATCGCCACCGGCAACACCTACACCACCAGCACAAACTCCCTCGATATTGCCACCACCAAGGCACAGCAAGCCAAGGCAGAGGCGGACAAGGTGATGAGCAAGGCGACAGCGACATCGGCAGCGGCGAAGAAAGAACCCGTCTACATCGGAAACAAAACTCCACAGAAAGCAGAAGTACAAGCAGTTAAATTACAAAAACAAATCGATGATTTAATAAACAAGGGGTACAGTAGAAGGGACGCGGTAGAGGCTGTGGCAATTGAAAACATCCAAAAAACAAACGGACTCACTAAAGCAGAAGCGGAAGAAGAGTATCGCGCTGTCCAATCTTATACCGGCAGCTATTATTCGGACATACGGGAAGCACAAAGAGACGCGGCGGCCGGTAGGCCATATTCAAAAAAATATTTTGAAAAAGGCGAGCAGCTCGAAAAATTTATAAAAGAAAGCCCGAAATGGCAAAAAACCACATACAGAGGCGTCGCAATGCCAGAAGCCGTTTTTTTGAAATACTCAGTCGGTCAAATAATAGACATGGGAGGTGCTACAACAAGTTTTGCAACTACACAAGGAGTAGCACAAAGATTTAAAAACAGCAACTATTCAACCATCAACAACACAGGCGTGGAATTTATTTGTGATAATCCTCAAAATGGAACAAGCGTCGCTTTTTATTCGAGCAGTGGAGAAAGGGAGCATGAAATCCTTTGCTCGAAAAAACAACAATACAGAATATTATCAATAACTTACAAAAGAGATAACCCCTATGGCGGCAAGGACTACATCATCCGGCTCGAAGCATTGTAGACCGGCAAAAACTCGGAAAAAAAGCGGTTCCAAACGACAGACTGAGGAACAGGCTCAAATGAGCCCTTGTTGATTGACGTGCAGTAACGCCCAAACAAACAGGCCACCAAGGAGCGAGGCAGCCCAATGGAGTCGACTTTGTGAGGACAATCTGCCAACAACGACACCAAATCATCGTCGGACACACCATGCTCCACCCACCACATCTCACCAATAAAAGCTGAAATTTTATTGGCAGCATCGCGCGCTTTTTTTGCTTCTTCAATAGTAGAAGCCTCAAGCGAGGCCGCGGGGAACAAATCAAAGGGGTCAACATCGGGGTCGCCCTTGTAAAATTTACAAATTTTCAATTTTTCTTCTTTCGTCATAACTTGCTTATTTTCAAATGCAAAAATACGCATTTTTTTTGAATTGGCAAAATTTATCTGCTCGGTTTAACTTAGTTTAACACACTAAAAACGTGGGAGTTTGCAAGCCATCACCGCGCAGAACCCCACCAATCGTCGGTGGACAGGACTCGGTCGATTCCCGCATCATAGACAGCCTCGGACAGCCCGTAGCGTTTCAACGCCTCGGCTTTCGACAGCCCTCGGTTCATAGCACCACGGGCGGCAAAGACAAAGTACGACAGCCGGTCGGTACCCATGTCCTCCAGAAATTCAAAATGCATCTCGGTGGTCAATTCTTCTGCCATAACAAGTTGATTTTTAATTTGCAAAGATACAAACTTTTTTCGACATGACAAAGAAAAAAGTGAAAAAGTTTTTAACTGCCGAAACAAGGGAAATAACTCGCGCACCGATTTTACAAACGGCACTAGAGCAGTGATAATCCTGTAGGAAAAATCGTTTTCGCATAATTCAATTTTTTTGCGTATATTTGCAAATCGTTTTCAACAAATAAAACATCTTATGAAAAGAGCATTTTTTATTGTGGCAACGCTGTTTTTCGCGTGTTCCGCATTTTGCCAGAAATCCGTCGTGGCCACCGGTGGCTCGGCAACCAGTTTAGCTGGTACCAAAATCAGCTACTCCGTGGGACAAGTGGCAATGGGCACAGCACAGACAACCAATTTCAGTGTAAACGAGGGCGTTCAGCAGCCCATTGCGGTGAGCGAGCTTTCCATCGAAGAGGCTATGCGTCTTGCCGTCGAACTGAATGTTTATCCCAACCCTTCGAGCAACACCCTGAACATCGCCCGCACCGACGATGTGACTTCGAAGCTTGACTACCAGCTGATTACCAGCGATGGTGTTGTTGTGCTTTCCGGGGTGTTGGAGGGACAAACCACCGCTGTCTCGCTGCAAAGCCTTCCCGCAGCAGTGTATCTGCTCCGCGTTACCGACGGCAAACAGCAACGGGCTTATCGTATCATCAAGAAATAACTTACAGCCATGAAAAAAATACTGACAACGATATTTTCCCTTGTGGCGGCGGCAACGCTGTTTGCCCAAGTGCCCCAGAGTTTCAGCTTTCAGGCCGTGATGCGCGACAACGGCAACAACCTGATGACCAACCAGATTGTCAATGCCAAGTTCACCATCACGCCCAACGACAACTCCGATGTGATAACCTACTGCGAGGAGCATAGCCTTACCACCGACGCCAACGGCATACTGCGCGCCGAGATAGGCAAAGGCACCTCGTGCGGTGGACGTTTCGACCAGATACATTGGGAACGCGGCGAATACCTGCTCAACTGCCGTTTCGTCTATTCGGCCATTCCTGAGGAGTTTTTGTCCAGCACCACCCAGCTAATCAGCGTGCCTTACGCTCTGGTTTCGGGCAGTGCCAAGACCTCCAGCGACTGGGAGCTGTACTACGTCATATACAACCGCAGGCTCGACACCATCGACAGTGTTTTGAATGTGCTTCAGGCCGACATCCGCGCCACCGACAGCATGATACGCGTGTTGCGCAGCCAGCAATCGCCAAGCGCACCCCAACCAGCCAACAGCCAAGTGGTTGGCAAACCTCAAGCCGTTAAGTCGGAAATGAAAAAAGAGAGAAACATAACCCCTAAAAAAGATTGAGCCATGAGAAAAGCATTTTTATTTACAATAGCCCTTTTGGGAGCAATAGCCATGGCACAACCGCCACAAAGCTTTATGTACCAATCTGTTATACGTAACAGCAGCGGTACCGTTCTTACCAACCAGCGTATCAATGCCAAGGTGAGCATCCTCAGTACAAGTGCTTCGGGAACAGTCGTTTACGAAGAAACACACACTGCCACTAGCGACGCCACCGGAGTGTTGACTTTGGCAATTGGCACCGGCACTGTGGTTACAGGCACTTTCGCCAATATCGACTGGCTCGCCGACGACTATTTCCTGAAAACCCAGATAGACCCTATCGGAGGAAACAACTACACACTCGAAACCACCCAGCAACTGCTCAGCGTACCTTACGCCTTTATGTCGAAAAAGACCACCAAACTCGTCGGCATCGACAGCTCCCTTGCCGCGCTTGACGCCCGCCTGAACAGAATCGACAGTCTGATAAGTGTTTACAACGTACAGATACGCCGTTTGAACGACTCCATACAAACGTTGGCAAACAGCCCTATAAGCCCGTCGCAGCTACAGCCACTGATACAGCAAAAAGCAAAATTGGAATCGGCACTGAACACACTTCGCAACCTTCTTGCCGCAACACGCAACGAAAGCTCTGCCGTGCTTCCGCGCCAGCAGGCAATAATAACACGTTCCGCCGGACATTTCTGCGACAAATAAACCAATAAAAACGCATAAAACGATGAAGAACATAATTTCCTTAGTATTAGCATTTTGCGTTACAGTCGCAACTTTTGCGCAGATGCCACAAAGTTTTGGATTCCAGACTGTTGTTCGCAACAACAACAATATACTTATAAACAGCCATGTGGGAGCGCGACTCACCATACTGAAGAACTCCGCCACAGGGACCAGCGTGTATTGCGAGACACAGGACGTTTACACGAGTTCCAACGGCGTAGCCACTTTCGAGGTAGGCAAAGGCACTGTGGTTTCGGGCGTTTTCGCTGATATCAGCTGGCTCACCGCCAAGCATTTCCTGAAAACCGAGATAGACCCCGACGGCGGCACCAACTACACCATCACCGAGACCACCGAACTGCGCAGCGTGCCTTACGCCTTGTTTTCGGGGCAGTCGAACAATTTCACCAAAATCGACAGTCTTATGGCAATATATAACAACAGGTTACGCCGCACCGACAGTCTTGCCAACATCAGCGTCGGAAACCTGCGCCATATCGACAGTCTTATACTTATAAGAATTTATTCCGACAGCGTTTTCCGTGGCGGAATAGGACGTTTTGCCACCTCCGACACCACTTTTATAACATTTTCGCCTGCCAATTTATGGTATCGTCCAAGCGACACCTCGTGGAAAATGCCCGACAACCAATGGGATACGGCAGGACAGTACAGCAACTCACAACTCAGCGTCGGCTACACCGGATGGGTAGACATGCTCACTTGGGCCACCAGCGGCTACAACAACATTTATCCCACCGACACATCCCTGACTAGCACATATTTCGGCAACGGACTTAACAACCTCAACGGCACTCCATACGACTGGGCTTACATCAACACAATATATTTCCGCAGACAGCCCTACATACCCAACACCTGGCGCACCCCCACCGATGCCGAGTGGACTTACATAATGACAGGTCGTCCCAATGCAGTAAACATGCGTTGCCTTGCCACAGTAAACGGCATAAACGGCATGGTGCTTCTGCCCGACGACTGGCCAGGAATGCCCATGGGATGTTCCATGAATCCACTAACCAACCGATGGGGAGCAAACAACTACAGCGGCATTTTCTGGACAGCCATGGAATCGCAAGGAGCCGTGTTTATCCCGGCCGCCGGATATCTGCACCGTTCCGCCAACCCAATGCACTGCCACGACCAAGGCATGCAGGGTTTCTATTGGTCAGAGACCTCGCATCCAACCAGTTCTGCCGACTGCTATTACATGAACTTCGGGCTGTTGGGCACCGTGGGAGGATTTATCAATGCCGTTTTTTCTCCAAGCACCCCATGCGGTCGTGAGTACAGCCACTCCGTAAGGTTGGTGAAAGACCTGCCAAGAACAGAATAGCAGATGTCGAATTCATAAAAAAGCCATTCAAATACAAGGCGGTGCAAAAAAAGCACTGCCTTTTTTCGTTTTTTTTCGTATCTTTGCACACTCAAAAAACACACTCGACACAGATGACCGACAAGACTAAAGAACTTGAAACAGAGAAAATTGGAAAACTTCTGCTGATTTACGCCCTGCCTGCCGTAATCAGTCAGATAATAGCATCGGTGTACAATCTGGTGGACCGCATGTTCCTCGGACAGTGCGTGAGTGCGTTGGCAATAACGGGTCTGGGTATAACCATGCCTGTGATGAACGTGATACACGCCTTCGGTTCGCTGGTGGGCGCCGGTGCGGCAGCGCGTATGAGCATAGTGCTGGGTCGCAAGGACGAGCGTTGGGCGGAGAAAATCCTCGGCAACACGATGTTGCTCACCTTCTTTTTCGGAGCTTTGTTCGTGTCGGTGGGCTACGGATTCATGGACTCCATACTTTACCTTTTCGGCGCCGACACCGAGACAATCGGCTATGCCCGCGAGTATATGATTATCGTGCTGCCCGGCATGTTCCTCACCACACTCAATTTCAACCTCACGGGATTGATACGTGCTTCGGGCTATCCCTTCAAGGCCATGTGGATACTGGCGGGAGGAGCCATCCTGAACATCATCCTCGACGCCATTTTCATCTACATGCTCGACTGGGGCATTGCCGGAGCTGCGTGGGCCACCACAATCTCCATGGCGGTGTCGTCAGTGTTCGCAGTGGCGCATTTCATCCAAAAAAGCTCGTTCATACGTTTCCGCCGTCACGGCTGGGAGCCGAAAGGCTATATTTTCCGCAATATACTGATGATAGGCATAAGTCCTTTTTCGATGAACATCGCCGCTTCGGCGGTGGTGGCGCTACTCAACCATCAGCTTATTAGTTACGGCGGCAATCTTGCCGTGGGAGCCAACGTGGTGGTGAACTCCTACGCCACGCTTATCATCATGCTGATGCTCGGACTGTGCCAAGGCATGCAGCCCATTGCCGGCTACAACTACGGCGCAGGACACAGCCACCGTTTGAAAGAGGTTTACATACTCACTATGAAAATCTGTGTGGCGGTAGGCATTTTCGGCACCATCACTGCGATATGTTTCCCCGCTTTCATCTCGGGATTCTTCACCGACGACCAAGCCCTGATAGAGATTTCCGCAATGGCCATGCCGCTTTTGCTTGTAATGGCACCGCTTATCGGATTCACCATCACCAACTCGCAGTTCTTCCAGAGCATCGACAAGCCTTGGATTGCCATAGTTACGAGCCTTTCGCGACAGGTACTTTTCTTGATACCGATGATGTACCTTGTACCGACGATTTTCACTGCCTTGGACAAGGACGGACTTACGGGAGTGTTCGCCTCGTGCACCATCAGCGACGTGCTTGGCGCAGTGCTTGCCGCCATATTGCTATACACTCAGCGCAAGGTGTTCCGTCCGGGATATGTACCTCCAGCACGCAAGCCCAAAACCGAGCACGGACCAAAAGATGAGTCAAACTAAAAACCTTTATTTATGAAACTATTTGCCAACTATTCGCCAAAACGCAGAAGAAATTTACTGTGGATTGTGTTCACCGTGATAATAATATTACTGGCCATAACAATTGTATTCCTGTTCGGTTCCATTTTCAAATCGAACTCCATCCTCATAAAAATCAGCGGACTGGTGCTGGTTCTGCTGATTATTTTCACCTACATTCTCGGTCTGATAATCTCGCACTGGCAGTATTACGCCGAAGCGTCGAAAAACGATTTTACAAACAACATTGTGCACGAAATCAAAACACCCATCACAGTGATTTCGCTTGCCTGCGAGATGCTTCAGGACAAATCCCTTGAGGGACAGCCTAGCAGGGAGGAGCAGATGGACACCTATCTGCCTATTATTTCGTCGGAGACAGAGCGGTTGAAAAAAATGGTTGACGTTTTTCTGCAACACTCGCGCATCGACAGCACGCATTTTGCACTGAACATAGAGCAGTTCGACATGCACAATCTCATAAACGACCTTGCCGAACGCGCCCAGGTTCTTGTACAAAGCAAACAAGGCAAGATAACCACCGACCTAAAGGCAACACTGACTTTGATGAACGGCGACCGCCTGCAGATAGCCAATGTAATCACCAACATTATTGACAATGCGGTGAAATACACCGACGAAAAACCGCACATACATATCACATCCGAAGACGCACCTCATGGCATATTGCTAAAAATCAGCGACAACGGCATAGGAATCCCCAAAAGCGGACTCGACCATATCTTCGAAAAATTCTACCGAGTGCCCACCGGCGACCGTCACGATGTGAAAGGCTACGGCATAGGCCTCAACTACGCCCTGCGCATAGTGCAGATGCACAGCGGCGACATCAACGTATCAAGCACACCGGGTAAGGGGTCGGAGTTCGCAATTTTTCTGCCCAACAAGCCCAAATTCCGCAAGCTATAAAAAAAACGGGTGCTGTTTTTACAGCCCCCGCCCCTTAAATTCAACTTGCTTTATAGATATTATGATTAGGTTCCCTGTTTACTATATTGACAACTGACAGGAAACTTTTGTTACAATTTACTTTTTATATTTTTCGAAAGTGCCGTCGAGAAAGCGTTTCCGCGCATCGTCGGGATATTTCTCTATGGCGTAGCGAAGCATAGTGCGTGGCATGGCTCGGTAACGAGTGGCAAGGTATGCGGTAAGACGAGCCTCGTCGCGTTTGCCGGCCTCGCGCAGCAGCCACCCCACGGCCTTTTGCAGGAGGTCGTGCAGCGGTGCTGGTTTGGCAAGGAATATGTCGGCAATGGCGTAGGTGTCGTCCAACTGGTTGTGTCGCAGAAACTGCATGGTGCTTACAACGCCGATGCGCTGTTCCCAGATATGACGGCCTTTGTCGGCAAGAGTGTAAAGGATGCTGCGGTCCTTGTCCAAAAGCCAGCTGCCCAAAAGGTCGTAGCACGAGAGGTCCACCAAATCCCAGTTGTTGATAAAATCGGTGTGCAAAAGATAGAAATCGGCGTAGGCGGCGTTTTTTTTGTCGTGCTTGTATTGCTGCACAAGCATCAGCAAGGCCAGCAGTCGCACCTCGTGGTAGGGCGAGCGCACCAGCTTGTCGAGGTCGTCCAGCGTGCAGGCATTCCAATATTGTTTGCACACGGCTCGAGTCTGCGGCACTTTGATGCCAAGAAAGAGATCGCCCTCGCCATATTGTCCTTTGCCAGTTTTGAAAAAGCGCTGAAGCACGGCCCGTTGCTCGTCGTTTTCCATTGCAAGCATGGTCTGCAAAACAGTTTCGTAAGACGTCATAAAAGTTCTTTTTTTGTTGTTACACAAGTGCAAAGATACTGATTTTTCCGATATCTTTTAGTTCACACGAAAAAAAATGATGACAAAAACAAAAAAAATTGCTCAAAAAAACGTACATTTGCAACGGATAAATAATCGACAATAATTAATAAACGACTAAAACATATAAAGTTATGAAGAAATTAAGTATAATTGCGGTCGCAGTTTTGGCCATGGCGGCCATTTTCGCGTCATGCAAAAAAGAAGACAAAGACTATGCCGCAAAGATTTCAGGCACATATCTGGGCACCAACGAGTTCAAAATAGAGACATCCGCCAAAGTCGTCATCACCCGCAGCGACGACGAATACGTAACAGTGCAATACGACGCCGCCACCGAGGAGGAGAACACCAAAGAACTGGCTCCTGTCGGATTCAAGGTTAGAGTGAAGAAAAGCGGTGACAACTACACCCTTTCGGGAAGCAGCAACATAGAGTCGGTCGACGGCACCGTTACAGGCTCCACGCTGAAAATGAAAGTGTACCAAGGCGAGATAGAAATCATCAACTTTGTGGGAACCAAGCAATAACACTGCAGAGAAATGCTTTTGGACGAAGCCAAGATAGAAAACCTTCGCGCTCTGATTGAACAATCGGAGAACGTTGCCATTGTGTCGCACGTCAATCCCGACGGCGACGCCCTTGGTTCGTCGCTGGGAATGTGCGCCGCCATGCTTAAGCAAGGCAAAAACGCATGCGTGCTTCTGCCCACCGCGCATCCCGATTATTACAACTTCCTGCCCAATTCCGACAGAATATTAGTCGGCGAGAAAGAACCCGACCGCTGTGCGCAGGCCATTGCCGCTGCCGACCTTGTTTTGATGGTGGATTTGAACCAACCGAAACGGACTGGAGTGCTGGCCGATAGAATTGTCAAGAGCCCAGCTCCCAAAGCCCTTATCGACCATCACCCAAATCCTGACACAGAAGGATTAGCGGTAGTTTTCTCCGATGTGGAGATTTCGTCGGCATCGGAACTCGCCTACTGGGTGGTATGCCAAATGTATGGCGGCGACTATGTAGACAAAGACATGGCAACCTGCTTTTACACAGGCATTTGCACCGACACTGGCTCGTTCAGTTACTCATGCAACCACAAAAGTGTGTACGACGCCGCCGGCAACTTTGCCGAGAAAGGCATCGACATACACGACATACACGACGCCATTTACAATGTTTTCAGCGAGAACCGCGTGCGTTTTCTCGGCTACTGCCTCTCCGACCTGCTACACGTCCACAGCGACATACGCATGGCATACATCGCCGTTTCGTGGGCCGACCAACAACGTTTCGGGCTGGTGGAAGGCGACATGGAGAGCATTGTAAATTACACACTTAGCATGAAAGACATTGACGTGGGCGTTATGATAAAGGAATCGCCGAAAGAGGTGCGCATGTCGTTCCGTTCCAAACGCGATTTCGATGTCAACACTTTCGCCGCCAAGTATTTCTGCGGGGGCGGACACCGCAAAGCTTCGGGAGCCACCTCGCCATACGACTTTGCCACCACCAAGGCCAAACTAGTGGAACATCTGTACAACGAACTAAAACCCACCGCCCTATGAAAAGATTATTGGCCATAACACTCGTAGCTTTTACGCTTGCGTCCTGCGGCGGCAGGGATGTTCCCGTGATAGAGACGGAAACAAAACCCAACATCAAGGAAAATATGATAAACGCCAACCGCTACATGTCGCAAGCCGAAGAGACGCAAATCGACGAACTTGTGCGCCGCAACGGCTGGAACGCCACAAAACTTAACAACGGCGTGCGGGTGTGGGAGTACCAAAAAGGCACAGGCGAAAAGCTTAGCTACGAAATGCGCATAAAGATACGTTACTCGCTGAGCGCCATCTCGTTGGCAACCATCTACGACAAGGTGGAGAAAGAAATCACCGTTGGCAAGAACGAGGTGGTGCCGGGACTCGACACCGGTCTTATGGAACTGCATCGCGGTAGCAAGGCAAAGATAATAGTGCCGGCCTACGCCGGATATGGTGTGGCAGGCGACGGCGACAAAGTGCCGCAAAACGCCACACTAATTTTTGACATAGAAATAAATTAAAAAACATAATAAGTAACAATAAACAAAATGAAAAAGACTTTAAAAATTGCTGCATTGGCAGCTGTAGCCGCTCTGGTATTTGCGGCTTGTGGAGACGGTTACGACAAAACCGAATCGGGACTTAAATACAAATTTTTATCCCAAAATACCGATGGTCAACAAGTTCAGGACGGCGACCTGATAATTGGAAAAGCCGTTATATTTTTCAACGACTCCATCCTAGACTCGGTAAAAGGCGAAGCCGTTCCTTTGTTCATGGCCGACAAAGCCAATAACGCCAACTATTTCAGCCGCAACCTCAACGAAGGTCTGCTGTTGCTGCACATGGGCGACAAAGTGGAATTTGTTTTCGAAGCCGACAGCCTGCTTCCCATTTTCGGACAGCTGCCCGCATCGTACAAAGCCGGCGAAAACCAGACAATGAAATACCAGATAGAGGTTTGCGAGATTATGAACGAGGCCAAAGAGATGGAAAAGATAAACAAATATCTGGCCGACAACTCGTTAGCCGTTGAACCCACTCCCGAAGGCTACTATATATTGTCCGTTGAGCACGGCAATGGCCCCAAAGTGGAAAACGGCAAGAGCATCAAAGTGAACTACACCGGCCGTTTCCTCGACGGCAATGTTTTCGACACCAGCGACAAAAACGTGAACCCCGAGGCTCACGACCCCATCGAATATGTTGTTGGAGAACAGTCGATGATTCCTGGTTGGGAGATGATTATGGCCACAATGGAACAAGGCGGCAAAGCCAAAGTGCTTATCCCCTCGAAACTCGCCTACGGCAAATCGGGAATGATGGCACCCTATTCCACACTGCTCTTCGACTTTGAAGTGCTTTCGGTAACCACACCCAAGACCGAAAAGAAATAAAGAATCATTATCCGAAACAAAGTTTTAATAGACAAACACTTAACCCAATGAAAACGATAACAAAAATAGGGATGCTGGCTCTGTTTTCGGCAGTTTTGTTTGCCGCCTGCGGACCGAAATCCGAGATAGAGGGCTATGATAGGACAAAGTCGGGCCTGCACTACCAGTTCTTAAGCCAGAACAACGGCGGTGAGCAAGTGAAGGCCGGCGACGTGCTTTTCTGCGAATGCACCACTTATCTCGACGAAAAAGAGCTGGGCGCTGTAAGCGGTCATCCCGAACCTCTGTTCAAGGCGTCGGAGAAAAATCCGTTCAACGGATGCCTCAACGAAGGTCTCCTTATGATGCATGTGGGCGACGAAGCCATATTCGCCGTCAACGCCGACAGTCTGAGCCGATTCGGAATGCGTATGCCTCAAGCCTACAAAAGCGGCCAGAACCAGACCATCCGCTACAAGATAAAACTGCACGAGGTGAAATCCGAAGCCCAGATGCGCAAAGATTTCGAAGCCGAGATGGAGAGCCGCAAGAACTCTGAAAAAGACGCACTCCAGCAGTATATCACCGAAAACGGCATATCACAGACCCCAACAGCCGACGGTATTTACATTATACCTATTAAGAAAGGCAACGGTCCGAAAGTTGAGGAATGGAAAAAAATAACCGTAAACTACACCGGTCGTTTCCTCGACGGAAAAGTTTTCGACACCAGCGACAAAAGCATCGATGCCGAAGCTCACGAACCGATGACCTACGTTGTTGGCGAGCAAGCCATGATAAAAGGCTGGGACTTAGCCATTAAGACCATGAGCCAAGGCGACAGAGCCAAGGTTATCATACCTTCGGAACTGGCCTACGGCCCCGGCAACGGCAACATCCCCCCCTACTCCACCCTTGTTTTCGACATCGAGGTGGTTTCGGTTCAGTAGTCTGTGACTGATACACAAAAAAACGCGACTCGTATGAGCCGCGTTTTTTTGTTTGCGTTGAGGATATCAGAATCCTGTCCAGTAACGTTCCCAAAGGGTGTGTTCAATTTCGGACCATGTCTGCCGTGTGGCGCCGGCAAAGTCGGAAGTGTATTGGTTGAGGAGTCTCTGAGCCTCTTTCTTTTTGCCGTCCTTGAGCAGCTTCTCGACTTTCTTTTCGAGAGCTGGGAGTTCTTCAAAAGCTTTGTTTTCGTAGCGCAGCACGTTGTCGTAAATCAGTTTCTTGGCGTTGCCCCACTGCACCTGCGACAGCTTGTTGGCCTTGCGGTAATGCCACAGCACGGCGTTTTCGTTGTAGCGGTGATGTCCGCAGATGTCGAATCCCTGAGGCAGCTTGGTGGTGCCTGCATAGATGGGAATGCGAGGACTCTGTCCGGGGTTTTCCACCGAGAACCAGCACAGTCCGCCAATCTCATCGGGCAACCAACTACGACATTGAATAACAAACGAATAGGAGCACCACGACATCGCCACGCCACGATAGAAAGTAATAGTGCCGGGCTTGAGCATGTTGTACATATCCCTCTCAGTGCTGCTCATCCACGGGTTGGCGGTGGCACTG
>Ga0247609_10004505_pt1 | contig 13836 bp, 11 predicted proteins | sample 172DNAGHGlowgp2_FD_193487 | JGI IMG/M metagenome (GOLD analysis project Ga0247609, IMG submission 193487) | Sheep rumen microbial communities from Palmerston North, Manawatu-Wanganui, New Zealand - 1728 DNA GHGlow gp2 | ecosystem: Host-associated > Mammals > Digestive system > Stomach > Rumen ...
AAATTTAAGGCTGCTTCCTTATCAATTTGAGTTTCATAAACCTTCGCAGTTCTTTCAATGATAAATTGAAGCTCACTCACCTTATAATAATCAAGTCTTAAAACAACACCAAAACGGTCTCTTAATGGTGCAGATAAATCACCAAATCTAGTTGTTGCACCAACGAGAGTAAAAGGAGGAAGATCAATTCTTATGCTTCTTGTTTGAGAATCCTTTCCCACAACAATATCAATAACATAATCTTCCATAGCACTATATAATACCTCTTCAACATAACGAGGTAATCTATGAATTTCATCAATAAACAATACATCGCCTTCATTTAATGTTGATAAAACAGCAGCTAAATCACCGCTTTTTTCAATTGAAGGACCTGAAATAACCTTTATATTTACGCCTAATTCATTCGCAATAATATTAGCTAAAGTTGTTTTACCTAATCCTGGAGGACCATAAAGTAAAACATGGTCTAAGGCTTCATTCCTTTTTAAAGCTGCTTTAATATAAACATCAAGCATTTCCTTGGCTTCTTCTTGACCAACATATTCAGTTAACTTAGATGGTCTTAGGCTTAAGCCATCATCATCTGTTATCAATTCTTCTGGATTGACAATTCTTTCTTCCACCAAATTCACCTACTTGACTAATAATTTTAAAGCTTCCTTAACAAGCTCACCTTCATCCTTTGATGAATCAAGCTTTGCTAAAACCTTTTGTAATTCCTTTTTGTTATATCCTAAAGCAATTAATGCATCCTCAACATCCTGCATTTTAGATGAAGGAACAACTGTATTTAAATCATCAAACGAAAGCTTTCCTTGTAAATCTAAAATAATTTGCTGGCTTGCCTTTGCCCCAATTCCTGGGAATTTTTTTAAATAGGCTGCATTTCTTTCCTCAATTGCCTTAATAACATTATTAACACTAGATGAAGCTAAAATAGATAAAGCTGTTTTAGGACCAATTCCTGAAACAGAAATTAATTTTAAGAATAATTCCTTTTCCTCTTCAGAACTAAAACCATATAAATCTAAAATATCTTCTCTAACATATTGATGTGTAAATAGCTTATATTCATTGTTTAATTTAAAATTGTATGGGTTACTTACAATTAATAAATAACCAATACCATTATTTTCAATTATTATATATTTTGGAGTAATTTTAGTTATAACTCCTTTAATATAACCATACATAAAAATCGCCACCATTTCTATTGTAACACAATAGAAGGCTTTTTTAAACAAAAATAAACGGCTATTTAAATAGCCGTTAATTTATTTAAATATTAGTAATTATAAACCTAATGCGTTTAACGCATCATCAACATCATCTTCATCACCATCAGAATCAAATCTACCTAATATTTCGATATCATAAAGTTCTTTAATCTTTTCAGCAGCTTGATTATAAGTGTATGGATGATTTAAAGCATTTCCAGATGTAAAAGCACCAACGCATAAGAATGCGTTATTGTCTAAAAACTTCTTTACAACCTCAGGTATATCTCCCTCACCATCGTTGTATGTAAACAATACAAATTCGTCTTCTACCTCTTCATCACCTGTTTCAATTTTTAATAAATCTGTAATACCTAACTTATTTACAAATTTTTCAACATTGCCTGTTCGGCTTGCATATACTACCTTCATAAGCCATTTCCTCCATTTTAAACCGTATGCTTCTTACAATTTTATTTTAACACGATATATAGAAACTTACAATTATAAATTAATATCTAATTCAACAGGGCAGTGATCTGAACCCATAATATTTGTTAAAATTTTAGAATCAAATTCTTTATTTTTTAAATCATCTGATAAAACAAAATAATCAATTCTCCATCCAGCATTTTTAGCTCTTGCACTAAAGCGATAGCTCCACCACGAATAAGTTATAGTATCAGGATATTTAAATCTAAATGAATCAATAAAACCAGTATTTAATAAATCACTAAATTTATTTCTTTCTTCAATTGTAAAACCAGCATTTCTAGCATTAGTATCTGGGTTTTTAATATCAATTCTTTCATGGGCAACATTTAAATCACCACATAAAATTACACTCTTTTTTTCTTTTAATGAATTTAAATATTTTCTAAAATTATCCTCAAATTCCATACGATAATCTAATCTTTTTAATTCCTCTTGAGAATTAGGAACATAAACATTTACTAAATAGAATTTTTCATATTCTAATGTGATAATTCTTCCTTCATCATTATATAAATCTCCATCAATTCCATAAATAACATTTAATGGTTTATGCTTTGTATAAATTAAAGTACCACTATATCCTTTTTTTATGGCACTATTCATATAATAATCGTAACCTTCTATTGCTAAATCAGCTTGTCCCTCTTGCATTTTAGTTTCTTGGATTGAGAAAAAATCAGCATCAGCTTCCTTAAAAAAATCCATAAAACCCTTATTTAAACAAGCTCTAATTCCATTAACATTCCAGCTTATAAATTTCATTTTAAAAGTCCTCTCTTAACTTTACTAATATTTAAAATAATTATATAATATAATTATGTTTGAGGCAAGGAGGTGTTTTTATGTCAGATTTTTCACCACAAGTTAAAGATTTCATTGATGAATTAAATTCATTCATTAATCAATACGAAAACTTAGATGATAAAGACCCTTTGACAATGAATTTGTTAAAAGAATTTAAAAAAATGATTTTACATTTTAACAACATTTCTTCTGAATACACCTCTGATTTAAAAAAATATAGACATATTTTTGATAAGCAAACAAAACAAAAGCTTGAAACTAATAAACTACAATCATTAGATATTAACACTAAGCTTAATGTTGCGTTAGATATTATCAAATCAAAATATTCAATTAAAAATGAAGAATTAAAAAAGCTAACTAAAGAAGCTAAGGATGAATATAAAAATACAATTAACAATCTAGATTTAGATGTTAATTTTTTCATTACGTCTTCTAATCAAAAATCAGAAATATATGCTGATGAATATGAAGAAAATGTAAAAAAATATAATTATCAAATTGAGGCAGCTCAGGATTCTTATGATTTAAACATTAGAGATTTCAATGAAAATTATGAGGATGAATTTGATGAATTATTAGAAGAATATAATGAAAAAATAAAGAAATTAGATTTTGAAACTAATAAAATTAATGAGCATCTACAATCAAGAATTAATGAATATAATAATCTATTAGAAAAATATTTAAACAACCTAAAAAGTGTTAATTTTGAAACAAAAGAAAAAAACAGAAAGGAATCTGTTGCCTTAAACCAAGAAATTAAAGTTTTAATTGATGAAAGAAATGAAGCAATCGTTAAGGCAAGAGATGCATATTCTAATAATTTAAATAATTCTACTTCTGCTAAGGAAGAAAAGCACCAGGAATATCAAACACTAGGTCAAAGGCTTCAAAAGGAATTCGTTATTTCAATTTCTGAGCAAGACGAATTTTCAAATAATTGTAAAAAGGATTTTGATTCAACTATTAATGATGCTAAAAGAGAATATTATTATAATGATTTAAAGGAAACATTAAAACAAAATAAATTATTAGAGGATTTATATAATGAGCCTCAGGATGAAAAGCTTTTAAAGAAAAGATTAAAAATTAAAAATAAATACTACTATTTAAGAAAACAAGAATATCGTAAATTAAGCGAAAAAAATTTAAATAATATTGAATGTGATTATCAAATAAAAGCTGAAGATATTAGATATAATAAAACAATTCTAGAGCTTAATAAAAACCATAATATTAAAATCATAAACAATAAAGAACAAACTGATAATAAATATTACCAAGAGCTAAATAGCATTTATGAAAATGAAATGAATTTGGCCATTAAGGCAGCCAATATCAAATATACACAAAAGGCTAATAATGCTAAATGTGAAAGCCGTATTAGGCTTAAAAATATTGAAAAGGAATCAGATATAGCTGAAACTAACCTTCAAAAAAATATTGAAGGATTAAATACCGAAATCATTAAGCTACAAACAGAAATTGATCTTAATACAAGGCTTAGAGATTTAACATATCAATATGAAACTGAACGTTATGAAAATAACAAGAAAAACATCAACGTATCTAATACATTAGAAATTGAAAAATGCAAAATATTAAATAATTATAATAAGCGTCAATTTGCTGATAATATTTTAATTTCAAAGGCTGTATTAGATCATGGTAAGCAAAAGCTTGAGCTTGAAAATAAAAAATGCATAGATGTTCATGATGTTACAATAGATATTGAAAAAGAAAAGCTTAATGAAATCATTAATAAAAATAATTATAAAATTAAATTTAATCATGAATACCAATCAGAAGATGAACAAATTCAAATAAGAAATACAAGATATGAAATTGATGTATTAAAAAATAATTTATCATTAGATAGATATAAATTTGAAATAAAGCTAATCAATCAAGCGTTATCCACCTTAATTAATTTATCTAAAGAGCTTGAAGCATTTTCTGAAGCTTTCTTTAATGAATTCTTTGAAAACATTCAAATAAGACCAGAATATCAAAGAATGATTACTAATTTCATCAATATTTTTGAAAATACTATTTCAAAATATTATGAAGAAATTTTAAACAATTTCTCTTTCAATATTTCACAAATAGTTCAAGATAGACTTAAATTTGATGAATCAAATAAATTTAAGCATTATTATAATGACTTAGAAAAGCAAAGACAGGCTGATTTAAAAACTTTAAATAATAAGAAAAATGCCATTGAAGAAACAATTAAAACCTACAATGAATCATTACAATCTTATTCAAACAGAGTATTTAATATTAGAAACCAAAGAGAGCTTGTTAAGCAAAAAATAAATGCTAAGGATACCAAGAATAAGGAATCTTTAAAAATTGAATTTAGAAACTATAATCAAAAGATTAAAGAATTCACATCAAGATTTGAAGAGGTATCAAAATTAAGAGATTCAACTAATATTGAGCTTGAAAAAATCAATATTAAAATTGAAAAAGCATCTAATGAATATGATAAGAGATTACAAGAAATTAAGACAATGCAATCTAATGCTTCTTCTGCTTATTATAATTTAGATAATGATATCAAAAAATATATTCAAACAATCATTGTCCAAAAGCTATCATTTAAAAATATTTATGAATTTGATTTTAACATTTTAACTGATAGCCATATTAGAAAAGAAATTCAAAATAGATCAACAATTTTAATTGATGATAATAAAACAATATTTGCCCATATTTATGATATAGTTAATGAATTTAGACAATCTATTGTTAATACTATGCAAAAGGATAAGGAATTATTATTTACTAAATTCCAAAATGATATTTTCCATATTTCCTTAAGAACTAATAATATCATCCAAGAATTAACTGAAGAAATGGATGAAAAAATTGATGAAATTACCAATAAGATTAATCAATTAGAAAATAAAAGACGTAATATTATCAATAAATATGACCAGCAATTTGCTCAAGCAAATAATGCTCATAATGAAGAAATTGAAAGAATTAATCATAATAAGCAAAATAGTCTTAACCGCTTCTATAGTGAATTTTATTCTATGTGTAGAAATGAAGATTTCTTAACATCAGTTCACAACGCTACAATTAAAGGCTTAGATAATGATAATATCTTTAAAAAGCAAAGATTAAATATTGATGCTTTAAATAAGAAAAAGGAAGCTGTTGTTAATTTAGATCAATTTATTGAATCAAAGGAATCTTTAATTAACCACTTACCTGTTGCGACAAAATTCTTTGTTGATAATGTTTCAAAGGAAAAGGATGAAGCAAATCAAAATCTTGATTTAGACTTAAAAAATGCAAGATTAGAAGCATATCAAAATAAAAAGCTAATTGAAAAAAATATTGCTAGCATTGAATTAACTGGTAATCTTGAAAATGATATGGAAAAAGCTAATTTTGAAAAGAATTTGATTTTAGAAAAAAGAAAGCATAATCGTATTATTAAAAAGATTGATAAAACAAAAATTGAATTTAACATTTAAAAAGAAAAGGGCTCAAATTTGAGTCCTTTGTTTTTATTTTTTTCTTAACCAATCTGGAACATTTTTAGCAGGTTCCTTAGATTGTTGTTTTAAAGCTTCCTTACGTGCTTTTTCTTCTTCTTTTAATCTACGCTTTTCTTCTTTTTTATTTCCTTTTATAGCGAAGATTTCACTTTCCTTAGATGGCATTCTAGCATATAAATCCTCATCTGCTAAATCATCATCTAATTCTTCTAATCCTTCATAGCTAATATTTTCATCACTCATATTTCTATAAATAGATTCAGCAAGCTTTTCATAACCATTATTTTGGGCTTTAAGCTCATATCCTGTAGCAATTACAGTAATAACCATTTCATCGCCTAAATCATTATTAATTGTAGTACCATAAATAATATTTAAATCCTTACCACAATTATTTCTAACTTCAGCAATAGCAACATCAACTTCCTTTAAAGATAAATCTTGAGTTGCTGTAATATTAACAATAGCATCTGTTGCGCCATTGATAGTTACCTCTAGTAATTGAGAATGGATAGCATTTCTTGCTGCTTGAACAGCTCTATTTTCACCCTTAGCAATACCAATACCCATTAAGGCAGTACCTTTATTAGCCATAACTGTTTTAACATCGGCAAAATCAACATTAATTAAACCAGATACAGCAATAATTTCAGCGATACCCTGTACACCTTTTCTTAATACATTATCTGCTTCTCTAAAAGCATCTAATACAGTTGTTGTATTAGTAACAATTTGTAATAATCTTTGGTTAGGTATAACGATTAATGTATCAACATATTGACGTAATTCTTCTAAGCCTGCAACAGCATTATTCATTCTTGCAGGTCCTTCGAACATAAATGGCTTTGTACAAATACCAACAGTTAAGCAGCCATGCTCACGAGCGATTCTTGCAATAACTGGGGCAGCACCTGTACCTGTTCCACCACCCATACCACATGTGATGAATACCATTTCAGCATCACCAATAATTTCATGAATATCGTCTTCACTTTCTAAAGCAGCGGCACGTCCTACCTCAGGATTAGCACCAGCTCCTTGACCATGAGTTTTAGTTTTACCAATTAATAATCTATTATGACATTTTGAAGCTTTTAAATCTTGGGCATCAGTATTAGCAACAATAAATTCAACGCCATGAACAGCATTTTCAATCATATGATCGATGGCATTTTTACCTGCTCCTCCAACACCTATTACCTTAATCTTCGTTCTAGCATTTTCTAATGTATCTAATTCATCGAAAATCATACTACTCACTCCTCAACAAACGATTATCACGCACTTAATTTATTTTAACTTATTTACTGATAATTTTCAATATAAGTAAAAAAAACTTTTCACAAAAAAGATGAAAAAAAGAAGAGTATTACTCTTCTTCTGCTTCATTGTGTTTTTCAATTTCTTCTTCAGTAGCATCTGTAATAAAAAGCTTTGCTAAAATTATTCTTCTGTTTTCAACCTTATAAACAGATAAAGTTAATTTCTTAGCAAAATCTTCATATTCTTCAGTTTCTTCATTTAATTTTGTATATACTGCAATATAATCAAATGAGAATCCAACCTCAGGTAAGCTTTCACATTTAGTAAAAAGCCAACCAGAAACCTTAGAAGGAACATCTTCTGGGATATCGCCGATTCCTAATTTTTCAAATAAATCCTCAACGAAATAATCACCATCAACAATATATGAACCATCCTCTTCACGTTCTAATGTTAAATCATTATCACCAGGATTATCATGCTCATCATATATTTCACCAACAAGCTCTTCTAAGGCATCCTCCATTGTAACAAGGCCTAATACTTCTCCATATTCTCCTGATACAATAGCCATATGCATCTTAGATGCTTGTAATTCTTTTATTAAAGCATCAACCTTCATTGTAGCTGCAACAAATTTTACAGGCTTTAATAATCTCTTCCAGCTTGTTTTTGGATTTTTTAAAATTGCTGGATAAAAGTCTCTTTCATATAAAATACCAACAATATGATCCTTATCATTTTTATATACTGGAATTCTTGAAAAATTATTACCAATCATAAATTCTTTAATATCATCTAATTTAGAATTATAATTGATAGCTTCCATTTGAATACGAGGAACCATAATATCTTCAACTGTTCTATCATTTAATGTTAAAACATTTTGAATTAATTCAGATTCATCCTTTTCGATATTACCTTGATCTTCCATTGTATCAAGAATAACACCTAATTCATCCTCATCATAAGTTTCTTCATCTGATTTTTTAGAAAATAATTTTTGCATTTTTGTAAAAAACCAAACAATTGGAAATAAAATATAAGAAATTATAATAATAACAATAGATACCTTATAAGCAATTTGTTCTGGATAATTTTTGGCAATTGTCTTAGGGAAAATTTCACCAAACATTAATAATACAAGTGTAATAACACCAGTAGTTATTAAAGATACATATTCTTCAGCTACAGCAAGTTGAGTAAAAAATGTAACAGCTATTGCTGATAATCCAACATTTACTAAATTATTACCAATAAGTAAAGTTGTAATAGTTCTATTAAAATCGTTAAATAAAAATAGTGCCTTCTTAGAACCAGATACTCTATCTTCTACAGCAGCTTGAATTTTCACCTTAGTACAGCATGAAATAGCTGTTTCACTCATAGAGAAAAAAGCTGATAATAGAACTAATACTATCATTATTATAAAAATACCAGTATTAAATTTTGGTGTGCTTGCAAGCACAGCGAGACTCGATTGTGTGTCCAATTTGTTTCAACTCCCTATAATTAAGCTCTACTAGAATATTTACCAGTTTCTGTGTTGATAATAATATCATCACCTAAATTAATAAACATAGGAACCTTTACTAAAAGTCCTGTTTCAACAACAGCATCCTTTAATGCGTTTGTCTTTGTGTCTCCCTTTACAGCTGGTTCACATTGAGTAACCTTTAAAGTTACCTTATCAGGTAATATAATACCTAAAATTTCATCACCATATTTTTCAATATTAACATTCTCACTTTCCTTTAAGAATTGTCTTTCATAATCACAAAGGGCATGTGGAATTTCGATTTGCTCATATGTTTCATTATCCATGAAGCATAATGCATCTCCTGTATCATAAAGATATTGCATTTCAATCTTATCGATCATTGCCTTTTCTACTTTTTCAGCAGCGTTAAATGTAATATCTACGATTGCTCCTGTTCTTAAATCTCTTAATTTAGTTCTTACGAATGCTCCACCCTTACCTGGTTTAACATGCATAAATTCTAAAATTTTATAAATACATCCATTATAAAGAATAGTCATACCATTCTTAAAATCATTACTTGATACCATATAAATTACTCCTTTATTCAATATAGTAAAAATTATAACATACTATAATATATTTTTCAAATAAGCTATAGCTTGTGTATAGCTTGCTTCTTTTTCTCCACTAAAGCATTTAAGAGTTACATCTCTTACAAAATTTATTCTTCTAAATGCTTCTCTTTCATCAACATGACTTAAATGAACCTCAAGCTTTGGCCCATTAAACATCTCTAATGCATCATGGATTGCAACTGATGTATGAGTGTATGCTGCAGGGTTAATGATAATTGCATCATATTTACCCAAAACAGCATCTTGAATTTTTGTAACAATATCTCCTTCATAATTAGATTGATAAAAATCTAAATTGAAATAATTATTGTTTTCTTTAATGATTAATTCATTAATTTCATCTAAAGTTAATGAACCATAATGCTCCTTTGGTCTTTTACCAAGCATATTTAAATTAGGTCCATTAATTATTAAAACACTTTTCATTTTTTTATACCTTCAATTATATTACTAATTGCTTCATCTATATTAGTATTATCTACCTTTATATCAGCAAAATATTCATATAATTCCTTTCTTTCAAAAAACAATTGCTCAACTGTTTTTTCCTTTAATAATGGTCTAACAATACCAGATGATTCTAATCTCTTTTTTATTTCTTCTAATTCAACCATTAAATAAATGCATTTACCATCCATTAAGGCTTTATTATCTTTATTTTTAATTACGCCTCCACCAGTTGCGATAATTACATTATCTAATTCTTGAAATTCCTTTAGCACATTTCTTTCAAATGCTCTAAACCATTCTTCACCATAGGCTTCAAATATTTCATCAATAAACATACATGCTTTTTGTTCAATATATTCATCCATATCAATGAATTGATAATTTAATTTTAAAGCTAACTTTTTACCTAAGCTTGATTTACCGCATCCTGGCATGCCTATTAAATAAAGTCTCATTTTAACCACCTATCTAAGTCGTTTTCAATTTCATTAATTGTATTATTAATGTTATTAATATCAACATTATAAAAATGACTATCCATCTGGTTTTTAAACCAAGTTTCTTGTCTTTTAGCTAAATGACGAGTATTCTTTTTAATTTCTTCAATAGCACTATCTAAGCTTATTTCTCCTTTAAAATAAGGAACAAGCTCCTGATAACCTATTGCATGAGGATAAATTCCATCATCAAATAAAGCTTTTACTTCATCAATTAGGCCATCTTTTACCATAATATCAACTCTTTTATTGATTCTTTCATAAAGAGTTTCTCTATCTAAATTTAGATAAATGATGAAATAATCATATAAAGCTTCCTTTTTCTTATTAAAGGAATGAATTGATTCATGCAATTCATCCATAACCTCTAAAGCTCTTAAGACTCTTTTTCTATTGTTAGGATGAAGCTTTTCTTTATCAATATTAGGATCTTTTTTAAGCAATAATTCAAATAATTCTGAATTACTTAAATCCTTATATTTTAAAGAATAATCATTATCTCTTTTTTGAGCTTTAAATTCATAATTAAATAATACACTTTGAACATAAAGCCCTGTTCCACCACAAATTAAAGATAATTCATTTTTATCAATAATTTCTCTGGCCATACGCTGAAATGTTGCAACATCAAATTGCTCATTAGGCTCTAAAACATCAATCAAATGATGCTTAACGCCATCCATTTCTTCTTTTGTTGGCTTAGCAGAACCAATATCTAATCTTTTATATACAGCAACAGAATCTCCTGAAATAACATCTAGATTATATTTTTTTGCAAGCTCAATTGAAATTTTGGTTTTACCAACTGCAGTTGGTCCTACTAAAACTATTACACGTTTCATTTTTGAATCCTTTCAAACATCTTTTCTAAATCCTCAGGTCTAAATTTAATAATAGTAGGTCTTCCATGAGGACAAGTATAAGGATTTTTACAATTATTTAAACCATCAATTAAAGCCTTAACCTCATCTAAATTAATTCTATGGTTTGCCTTAATAGATGATTTACATGAAATTTGCTTACAAATATAATCTCTAAATACCATAATATCAATTGTTCTTTTATCAATCATCATAGCTAAAATATCATAAATAATATCATCAATATTATCGATATGAGCCCATAATGGTAATTCTCTTATAGCAAAATCATTTTGACCAATTTGTTCTAATCTAAATCCTACATTTAAAAATTCATCTAAATGATCATTAATATATAATGCCTCACTTGGTGTAAATGTTAAAACAATAGGAACAATTAATTCTGTTTTTTCTTGATTAGATTCACTTAAAATTTGATAATATTTTTCATAATTAATTCTTTCAGCTGCTGCATGCTGATCCATTAAATACATACCATCATTATTTTGAAAAATTAAATATGTACCAAAAACCTGTCCAACATATTCCATATAAGGAAGCTTTTCATTTGTTTTTTCTTCTATTTTTGAAGCTTCTTTAACTTCTTCTTGAACCTTAGGTTCTTCTTTTTGAATTATAGGTTCTTCTTTAATTATAAAAGAATCATTAATTTCTTCATTTAGCTTTTTAGTATTAGAACTATTATAGCTATATTTAGGCTCAGAAACAAAAGTTTCTTTTGGTTCATTATTTAATATTTTTTCTTCATAAGTTGGCTTATGCTCTCTTATTTCTTCTTTTACTTCAAAAATAGTTTGTTTTTGAAATTCAGGCTTTGTGTTAATTATTCTTGTTGGAATATGCTTTTCTTCTTTTAAAGCTAAAGCAATTTCTTTAGGAAGAATTTGACATATTTTATCTTCAATAGATAATTTAACTTCTGTTTTTCTTGGATGAATATTAACATCAACTAAGGTTGGATCTACTTCTAAATATAAAAGACAAATAGGATATTTATTAATTGGTAAATATGTTTTAAATCCATCACATATAGCATTTGTAATATTATAATTTTTAACATATCTACCATTAATTATTAATGTAACTTCCAATTTATTTGAACGATAAATTTGAGGCTTAACAATAACTAAATTAGCATTAAAATCATAATCAGAAATTTGTCTTTCTATTGTAAGCTTAGCTGATTCTAAGCCATAGATTTCACCAATTAAATTTTGATATGAGCCTGTACCATTTGTTTGGAAAATTAATTTATTATCAGAATATACCTTAAATCTAATATTCTTTTTAGATGCTGCAATTCTATTTACATAAAACATAATTGAAGATAATTCTGTTTTAGCTGATTTTAAATATTTTAATCTTGCAGGAGTATTAAAGAATAAATTATTAACAATTACAGTTGTTCCTTTATTTGAATTAATAATTCCTTCTGTTTGCTTAACACCTGATTTATAAGTACATTCATAGCCTTTTATACCATCTTGTGATGAAATAATTTGGCATTTAGATACAGCAGCTATAGATGAAATTGCTTCTCCTCTAAAGCCTAGTGTACTAATTCTTGATAAATCATATTCAGTTTTAATTTTAGATGTAGCATGTGGTAAAAAGGCATTTAATACATCATCACTATCCATACCAATACCATCATCTTGAACCTTCATTAAATCAATACCACCATTTTCTAAATAGATATTGATTGATGTAGCTTTAGCATCAATAGAATTTTCTACTAATTCCTTAATAACTGATGAAGGTCTTTCAACAACCTCGCCTGCAGCAATCATATTAGCTAAATGAGGAGGCATTTTAACAATAATAGACATTATTTAATCTCCTTTAGCTCATATAAAATATTTAATGCTTCAATAGGTGAAGTTTTATTTAAATCAATTTCATCGATTCTTTCTTTAATTCTATCTGCGGTTCTTTCCTTTGCAACCTCTTCTTTTTGATCATATTCATCAAAATTAAATAAGTTTAAGCTTACTTGAGCCTTAGAATTATTATTTTCTTCTAATGATTCTAAAACCTGTTTTGCTCTTTCAATTAAAGATTTAGGAAGACCAGCAAGTGATGCAACATTAATACCATATGATTTATCTGTTGGTCCATCAATAACCTTATGTAAAAAGGCAACAGAGCCTTTTTCTTCAACAGCCTCTACATGAACATTTTTCAATCTTTTTAACACCTTATCTAAGGCTGTTAGCTCATGGTAGTGAGTTGAAAATAATGTTACACATCCAACCTTTTCATGTAAATATTCTAAGATTGAATGAGCAAGTGCCATACCATCAAATGTTGCAGTACCACGGCCAATTTCATCAAATAAAACTAAAGAATTTTTAGTCGCATTTGAAATTGCATAATTAGCCTCAACCATTTCAACCATGAATGTTGATTGTCCTTGAGTTAAATCATCAGATGCGCCAATACGAGTAAATATTGAATCAAATATCATTAAATCAGCAACCCTTGCAGGTACAAATGAACCCATTTGAGCTAATATAACAATAGATGCAAGCATCTTCATATATGTTGATTTACCACTCATGTTTGGTCCTGTAATTAAAACCATATTATA
>Ga0247609_10004506_pt1 | contig 13835 bp, 12 predicted proteins | sample 172DNAGHGlowgp2_FD_193487 | JGI IMG/M metagenome (GOLD analysis project Ga0247609, IMG submission 193487) | Sheep rumen microbial communities from Palmerston North, Manawatu-Wanganui, New Zealand - 1728 DNA GHGlow gp2 | ecosystem: Host-associated > Mammals > Digestive system > Stomach > Rumen ...
CGAACCGACGGCCCACGACTTCAGGGATGGTGACGGCCAGGGTCTTGCGGATCTTGGGCGCGAAGTAGGCCAGGGGGATCATGGCGATGGACGCGGTGAGCACGTACCAGATAGCGCTCATGCCCCAGTTGCCGAAGGCCTTCTGGGCAAGACCGGTGGTGCAGCCGCCGCCGATGTTGTTGGCGGACAGGGAGAAGGCCACCATGAAGAGGCCCATCCGACGACCGGCAACCAAGTAGTCCTTGGAGTTCTTGATCTTCAGCTTGCTGACGATGAAGCCCACGACCAGCATGCCGACCAGGTAGGCCACTACGATAATGAGCGGCAGGACTTGGATTTCCATACGATTCCTCCTAAAACATGATATTTCGGTTTCCCGCAATCATAAATATAGCACACCGTTCTCAAAAAAGCCACATCTTTTTCACAATTTGCACAAAATCCTTTGAATAATTAAATAAATAAGGGCGGCTCCTGCGCCGCCCGATAAAGCGTTCCTACACCTCAAGGGTTCAATCGCGTTCCTCCCCGGCGCCCATTTCGCTCAGCTCGAAGCTGCTCGGATTGGGATATCTTTTTTGGAAAGCATTCCTGATAGTTTGACTGAGGAGTTCGTATTCATTCGAATAGCTGTCATTAATGCAAATCATTGCATGAGAGCCTCTTATAATATCGTCAACGGCTTCCTGCACATTATGAGGATTCAGAGAATAATAACCGGGCTCACGGTAGATCGGCGAAAAATTCCCCGATGCCAAAGCCCAATATTTGAATATATACTGATTCACATCCTCTCGATTGCGGAATCTGTGACGGCATGTGGCGTCCAGCACATCCTGAGCATGGGCCCATACCTCTTCAAACGTCGATTTCAGATAGGGACAGGGCATATGGTCATCTTCGAAATGCTGAAACTTACGCCACGGAAGCAATAACGCATTTTTGATCGCATGTTTTCCATAGCGATAGTTGAGATAAAGCCAAGGGCGTTTCAGAATACTGTCTCTTGAAAAATGCCGGTTGATTACAGCCATTTCATTGATAACAGTGGACTGGATTATGTCAACGGGCCAATACGGGGTCAACGGACGTTCGATATACGCATAACACGGTCTTCCTTTTCTGAAAAAATCCTCCGGCTTCATAGGTTTATTGATGTACATATCGTCATTAAAATACACAAAATGCTCGCTTAACCCGGGCAGACGGTGAAAATTCAACTCGATGGAGCGGGAACTGAAAACCGGCAAGTATTTTTCGGGGATGAATTCATCATGAAATACGATTTTCAGTTTGGGGTGATCTGTTTTCAGAAAAGCAGGAACCTGGTGATCTGTCACCAGATAGATATACCTGACCCATGGCGCATTTTTTTCCACCGCCCGGAACCAATAGTTAAACATATTCCAGTCACGATAGCGTGCAGCACAAAAACTTGCTGTCTCTATGCCCTGCGTGACATACATAGCCTTTTTTCTTTGCCAGTTGGGATCGTTTCCATCCACCCAAGGGACAACAAAGTCGATATTCATCTTTTTTCCTCTGACAAGCGAACAAGTTTTATCATTTTTTATCAAAAAGCTTCAATATAGATCTCTGCGTTTCTGCTGTTAAAACAGATCATACAGCTTTTCTTTGATTTCCATTCGTTCATCGTAATCTATAGCGGCAAGGCTGCTTTTCGTTTTGTGCAATAGTTCCTTATGAGTAAGCAGGTGTTCAATTTCGATTGCTAAAGCGACAGCATTTCCCGCAGGAACGAGAAAACCTGTTTTACCACCCTCAATCAATTCCCTTCCGCCATCAGTTTCGGACGAAAGTACGGGTGTTCCGAGTATTTGCGCCTCTCGAATAATGATGCCATAAGATTCAATTATTGAAGGATTGACCACGAGATCAGCGTCCTTAATGTAAGGATAAGGGTTTATCATCGGGCCAGTGATAACGATATGATCCTTTAGGTTTCCTTCGTTCAGCTTTTTTTTACAATATGACTGAACTGTGGGCGAAACATACGGGCCGATCACATACCATCGAAACGATGGGAACCTTTTCTTTTGCTGCAACAATTCCACGGCTTGTAGAATAACATCAAAGCCTTTTTCCTCGCATATCCTGCCAACCGTGCAGATGTTTGTGATACTGTGATCGTAATCCGGTTGAAAAGCAGATGCCTTATTGATAATTGCCTGTGGATTAACGTAATTGTGCAGCACATGTGTTTTGCTGGACAGGGAAGGTTCTTTATTGATCAAGTATTGCCTGTTTCCTTCAGAAACAGTAACGATATGATTAATTATTTTGTTAATATAGATGTCACGGAATATCGGGACGTAATTTCGGTCCTGAACAAAATAGCAGATATATGTTTTTGTCTTAATCTGGGAGAGCGCATAATATATAGATTCTCTGCACTCTTTCAGAACAATGCATACATCACATGAAGATATGGGGTTGTCGCTATATAGGTCTTTATACAGCAGATGGACAAAGTTTTTATTCAGATGGAAGCCCAAAGAGATGATGAATCGCTTGACTATGGTGCGTATACCGATCTTTTTCCAATTCTTCAACAATTCAACAAAAGGAATTGCGATGAGCTTATTATAATTTGATTTGGCGCGTACGATCTTTACGCGTTCAGGCACATTCTGAAAAAAGGGAACCTTTTGATACAGAACGTGAAACTCAACCTGATCCTCCGATTTGACGATGTAATTGAGCATGTTTAACAGGTTTGATGCAACACCGCCCATTTTGAACTCATTATCGACAAAAATGATTTTCATTTGTATCTGATTTCTTCCTATATATCTAAAGCCACAAATCTGTGAGCCCCTTGTTTGTAAGCAGAATGAATCTCTTTTGCGAACAACGCTGCCCCTACTTAATTATCCGGTACTCTTTTTGTCTCGTTTCTTTTTCGAAGTGATGCTACCATTACATTATAGGAATACCTTGCCCTATATATTTGATAGTATAGCCAAGGACTGAATGGAATGATATTGGTATAGCGTTTTTCATAGTCAGAATAAGCATCGCTGGAAAAAAAGTAATCTTTATATATAGAAAAATTCTTCTTCACCATGCATAAAGTATGCTTGTCATGTGTGTGGAAATGATAGTACATAGCAATGAACTTCGCGCACGTCTTGCATAGGGAGCTATATGCGATTGCCGCAATCTGAGGATGTGTTTCGCGCATCATGGATGCTATTCTTTTATATGCGGTAATGGAACTAAGCTTTTGGGGGGACAATGGAGAAAAAGACGTGATTCCGCCACTGCTGCGAGAATGATGGTACAGCGGAATTGGATCATATGCCACTGTTTGGCAGCATAAAAAGTACCTTAGTGCAAAGGGCAAATCTTGCACCATTCCCAGTTCTTCATCGAAACGCAGGTGGTTTTGTTGAATTACATCTAAACAGTACAGCTTGTTCCAAGCATAACCACAAAATGAATTCGGTCTCATTAGCAATTCAAGAGCATCCGCCTGCTGGAGAACAACTGGTTTCGCTTGGCTGTTCCACCAAATATCCCCTTGATAATCATAGCTGTTATAATGTCCGCATATACTTAAATCGGCATTGTATTGTTCGCGAATGCTTAGCAGCTTTTTCAAATAATCAGGTTCTACCCAGTCGTCGGGATCAGGGAAAATGACATATTCCCCAATGGCACGATCCATACCGTAATTTCTTGCGGAAGAAAGGCCGCCGTTTTCTTTGTGAAACACTTGGATACTGTGTGCTTTGCTCGTCTGACGATCACAGATTTCATTGCTTCCATCGGTGGAACCGTCATCAACAATCAGTATCTCATAATCAGCATAGGTTTGTTCCAGGAGACTGTCGATGCATTTGTCAAGAAATTTGCCGGTATTATATACGGGAACGATAACACTGATCATTTTTTCCGCCTCGTATGTATCATCTTCTGTATCCACCCAAAGCAAAGGACTTTTTTCCCCGGTTCATCGCGAACAGCAGCATGGAAGCAAAACAGATCCCCGAACAAATCACAACGGTCATGACGAACACGGGAATGGAAGGCGCTTTTGCCAGGTTTATCAGTGTCGGGCCAACCGCTATCGGAAGCAACAACCCCTCTATCATGGAGAGCATCTTTTCCCAAAATGCGATGATATTCACGTTCAACGCTCTATGGCAATAAAGCATCAATGGCAATGCTGGAGATAGCTGTGCCGATTTCCGCATATCGGCGACAAAAGGGCAAAAGTCAGCACGACGTTTAGGAGAGTCATGATAGTATAGAGCAGCATCCGAACCAGGTGTTTGTTTTGGGTTCGCCGGCTTTCCATGCCGATGCTCTGCATCATCGGCGTGGTATTGGCAATGCATAACAGCGAAGGATCAGCAGCGGCGTACAGACATTTTGAAGTATTGCAACGATCTTGGATTGGACGTATCGTTCATGGGTGCGAATCCTTGGCAGGAAAAGCCAGAGGTTATAGTATTGAAAAGGCCATGCCCACTTTTCCTCAAAATGCACAGCATGAGCGGAAAATACAGAATGGAGAGCAGTATGTTGATCGCTAACGAAGCATAGCTTAGTACTGCCCCCCCATCTGAGATAATCTGTTCTCTTTTCTGTGCTAGTTTTCAAATGAGCTTTTCTCTGGAAACATCCTTTCAAAAAGCGACAGCAGCCACTGCTTTTCCCCATCGATATCATCCAGACTTGGATTATCGTTGATACAAATCATTCGGAAACGCTGATTGAAAACGGCATTTTCGATAGCCCGGTCATCCATCCCGACTGTGAACGCCGCACCGATTTTAGGATTTCTTGGTATAAACCGCCCGGTGACGAGCTGCCAGTAACGCATCAGGTATTGGTTCACGTCTCTTGCAGTTCTGAACCTGTTTTTGCAAACTTCATCGAGGTAATCTCCTTCGATTTTCCACACATCCTCAAAGGAGGATTTCAAAAAGGAATTCGGAAGATGCGGATCGATAAAACCGGGAAACTTTCCAACGGGAAGATAATAAAGATTCCGGAACAGTCCGGAACCATACCGAAGAGAAAACCATTTGCCCGGTTGATTCTTTAGCGCGTCCCGTTTGGAAAAATTGCTGTTGATCAAAAGCAGATCGTTGAACAGGATATAGGTGATGACTTCGTTCTTGACGCTTGGAATCAGGCTGGAGAGCAGTGCGGCGTCGCAGGGCAATCCGTCCCTGAAAAAATCCTCTTCCGACACGGGCGCGGTCAAAAAGGTATCGTCATTAAAGTATACGAACTGTTCAGCCAAGCCTTCGATTCTGTGCAGATTCAGTTCGATTGGATTTGCGCTGAAGGTAGGAAGACAGTTTGCGGGGATGTAGTCGCTGTGGGTGACAACGCGGAGCTTCGGGTGGTGCGTATTAAGCCATTTCGGCGTTTGCCCGCAGGTGATGAAGAAAATGCTGTTCACCCAAGGCGCATATTTTTCAACTGCCCGAAACCAGTATTTCAACGTGCCCCAGTCACGATATTGAGCCGCGGCACGGCTGTCATATGCGTCGTTTGCGTAGGCTGCCCGCTGACGCTGCCAGTCCGGATCGTCGCCGTCAACCCAGGGCAGTACAAAATCTATCTTATTCATCGTTTGCCCCCCCCGCAAGCATCTCAGGCAAAAGCCTCATATATACCAATGTATTCTTTCGCCATTCGTTCGCTGCTGTACTTACTCTTTGCGGTGTCAGACAGGCGTTGCCGGTCCACCTCCCGTTTCAGCATATCTACCAGAGCTGTTTTGAGGGCATGTATATCGCCGTACGGAACGAAGGAACCGTATTCCGGGATGCAAATCTGCTCCGGGGCGCCGGCTCTAAAACCAACCACCGGGGTGCCGCAACACAATGCTTCTGCCGTGACCATACTGAAGGTTTCTCTTCTGCTTGTCAGAAGACAGACGTCCGCGTTGGAATACAGCTTTGCAAGCCGGGCCGGATCATTCACAACGCCTTCAAAGGTAACGTTGTCGGCAGCGTATTCTTTTTCTGTGCGTCCGACAACACTGTAATGAATGGGTTGATTGTGCGTTTCTTTTGCCAGCTCCAATAGCCACAGGCCGCCCTTGTTTTCGTCTTCAAAGTATGGCGTGACATAAATGACTTCAGAGCATGCCTTTTTATCTTTTCCTCTGAAATGAAAGACTGAAGTGTCCAGCCCGTTGAGCACCGTGAGACAGGGGTACGCGCCGAGGATAGCTGATTGACGGGAGCGCTCGCTTACCCAATCTGAAACGCCTACCAGTCGGAATTGAGCGGCACCTTCGAAAGCATTTTTCATTTTCAGCCAATTTTCGTGCGTTGCAGCATGCCTGGGTGATCCGATCGCACCGACGGGATCCGGGCAGTGATGACACCCGGTTTTCCACTGCTCACAGTCATATGCATACCCGCAGTTCCCGGTATACAGAAACTCAGCGTGCTGGGTGATGACAGTGGGTATCTCTTCGGCGCCTAACCAGGAGATCAGCTGAAATATGTTGCAGAAATTTCCGTTGATGCAGTGAAGGTGTACCACATCGGGAGCAATCGTCTCAATGCTTTTTTTGATCCTGCGTGTAGGCATCAGCGCCATACCATATAGATTGCCGGTGATCCGGGATAATGCGCTTCGCGCTTTTGATGGAAGCTCACGGCTGACCTTGATGATGTTTTTTTGCACATCGGGGGATTCGCCTCTTCCGTACAGCACATAGCTTTCATGCCCGTGGGTCTGGTAGTAGCGGTGAAGCGTCTCGACGATCCTGCCGGTGCTTCCCTTCGCATATACACAGTTGATCTGTACGATTCTCATGCTACGAAACCTTTTCCCAACGTGCGGAGCGCAGCAGCTGATTGGACAGGTACAGCGGAATCATGACGAAGAGCATCGTGATAAAATAGGAATCCATGGTGGAATAGAAAAGGATGGGCGTCTGAGCGACCATATTGAGCAGTATGAGAATCTGCAAAGCAAAACAAAGCGAGCCGGTTTCACGATGGATTCTATAACAGATCAACGCTTTGGATATGCTCCACAAAATCGTGACGGCAAAAAACAGGAACATGACGGCACCGCCTGTATTCAGGATCATAAGGTAAGCGTTATGCCCGCCGGTCTGATTGCCGTTATAACCATGGCCGAACAGCTTCTCCATGAAAGTGCCGTTAAGATAGTACGACCACTCCCCACGGTATAGAGCGGCGCGGCCTTTGTCGATCAGCGAGCCGGAATCGGCGATACTGTTTTTGAGAATCTTCTGAAAGAAAAACGTTCGCAGCGTGTCACTCACCCATATGGCGCAGACAGCAGCGGCAAAAGCCAGGATAAGATACCCTGTCGTTCTGCTTCCCATGGCAAACGAGAGAATGATCAATCCGCCGACACAGCCGATTATGGCGGTTCTTGAGAAGGTCGAAACAAGGTTTACGGCAAGAAAGCAAAGGATCAAAACACTAAGAACGGCATTTCCGCGCTTTCTAAACTGCATCCACGCAGCAAATATGATCGAGACAGACAAATAAAGAGCATATTCATGATTGCTGTAGAGAAAGCTTTTGCATTCGGAATTGTATGCGTTGGGGTTCGTGAATGCACGGACAAATCGTCCAGTCTTGAACAGGATACTGTACAGCCCCATAACGATACCGACCATGATGAGCATTTTGCCGAACCATTCCAACGATTCCTCTGTGATCTCCTCATCCCTCTGCATGATCAGGAACACTACGATCTCAACAAACATAAAAGCGACCGTAATAAGGGAGCCGGTGGTCACTTGATCGGTAAACATGGTGATACACTGGGTTAGAACAAACACGGCAAAAACGGCCGTGATTTTTTTCGAATGAGTAATGTCCCTGTTTATAAAAGCGTGCAGCAGCACGAATCCAAACAGAGTGATCTTTACCAAGGAATCGGTTATGCTTCGATTGTCCACCGGGCGCAAGGTCTGCCACAGGATCACAAGAATCCAGTATGTGAACATGACGCTGATAATCCCGTGCTTGACTGTTTTTCTGTTCATTTCAGCATTCCTTACGAAGCGTTTCGCCGATGATTGCAGCGAATTTTGCATGGATCACCGTTAAATCATGATTCTCATGAGCCAGTCGTAGGGCGTTATCGACAACTTGATTTCGGCGACGCGTATCATACAAGGCGTCTCGAAGCTGTTTTTCGGCGCATTCCCGATTTGTAACAATAAACGCCATATCGTTCCTGGCAAGATACCTGGCACCTTCACTGCTGTCGGGTCCGCAGTATAGGATAGGGACACCGCTCATCATATAATCAGCGAGTTTGGTAGAAAACGCGTATTGGATGTCCTTCGCTATAAAACGGTCAAAAGATTCGACATGGATCAGAAGCCGGCTCTTTGAAATCAGTTTTCTAAGTTCAGAATAGTCCACCGATCCGTGATACCGTATGCCTTTGCCAGAGCAAAGCGTTTGCACGGTATCAGCGGGCGCATTTCCATACACGTCGATGCTCAATTCTTTATGGATGCCCTGAAGAGCTTTTCCCAGTTCTATCAACGCATCCACTCTGCCGATGCCGAGATTCCCCGCATACAGGATAGGGCCGTCCGTATCAGCGCTTTTTTTCGGAGAAAAATCAGATCCGCAATACAGGACGCGTCCATGATCGCCGAATCGTTGAGCATAGAGTTCCTTCAGGCCGTCACAGTTGTAGAGGCATACCGGACGCAGCTTCATAAGTTCGTCAAAAACCCGGCAAAAACGGTGATGGAATATTCGATAGAATAGACCGGGACGCATCGTGCGCCGCATATAATCGTGCTTCTTAAAATAGTAGTCCTCTGTATTGTAGGTCAGCAGCGGGATATCCAGGTTCCTGGCAAGATACGTTGCGATACGGATATGCAGGGAAGCGTCTCCCACCTGTAAAAGGATCAAGTCGGGCTGCTGCTTTCTCGACCAATCCAAAAGTATAGATTTTAACCTTGGACTGTGATCCCACGTCAGATCACGAAGGAGCATGGTCAGCGCATTTTTCTTGCTGTGGTGAGCCGGGGAGGAACCATGTGATGAATCAGTGGCTTCAGGCAAAGCGCAGACGGGTTTTGCTATATAAGAAATGATTGCATCCCTGTTGGTGATCCTAAGACACGAACCACAGAACGATTTATCCGCTATTTCGCCAGAAGTATAAAACTGAGAGATACTGTCTCGGGGCATCCCGCCGATCAAACGGAGCATCGTTCGTCCGTTGGAATTGTGCTCTGAGAGACAATTGTTTAAAACCAACAGGATTCTGGGATCTGCCATTCTCTACGTTTCCTCTCGATATTGCCGTATTCCCTCGAGCATTAGCGAGAATGCTTTTTGCCATGAGCAGACACTGGCGAACAGGGATCGTTTCCGGATGCAGTATTGGAGGCACAGCGGCTTTGCAAAGCGTTTGGACAAAACATAAAAAAACACGCCGCTATCACGCAGAAATTGTTCTGTATAGCCAGTAAAGCAAGTGCTTTCGCGGTCGCTGGAAAGCGTGCCGATCCTTGCCGGACATGCATACAGCTTGAGACCCGCCCGCAAAAGCTGCGCGATAAAAAGACTGTCCTCCCCGCAGGCGTATTTTGCACCGCCGCCAAACAGCAGGGAAAAGCAGACGTTTGCTTCTCTGAGTGCCTTGCCCCTGACGGCCAGTCGAGGCGTCGCATAGTGCATGGAATTATAGAGCCGCGATCTGTGCCAAGTTCCGTTCGGCCGGGGATCGACGTGTGATAAATCGTGTGCTATGTCGAAAAAAATCCCGTCTGCTTCCGGATGAGCGTCAAATGCCCGCAGAACAATATCGGCGTAACCGTTATCATACACTACGTCGTCATCTGCAAAAAGTATTATTTCGGCATTGCTGCGCATTAAAAGATTGTTTCGGTTCAATCCGACGCCGATTTCATGCCAAGAGTACATGATGGCGTCATACCCGTCTTGATGAAATTCTGCAACGGCGTTTTCTGCCATGCCTTGGTTGCCTATCAGCGCGTCGCATTGGATATTCATTTTTGAGAGCAATGAAAAATCGGTTTGCCCTGTCGTAACGACCTGCACTTGAAGTCGATCATTCATACTCCGGCTCTTTTCCTCTCAGAAAACTGATATATTTGTCGATTTGCGTTTCTGCGTTGTAATCTGATGCACAAATCCTTCGATGCAGCATATCTTTGTCGACGGCTATATCCTGCAGGATGATATCCGCCCAATGAGCGGGCGTTTTTTTCAAAGAAATGTAACGGGTCGTTTTCGTTGCATCAACGGCTTCGGATACCATATCAGAACAAACGCAGGGCACGCCGCAACTCTGTGCTTCAAGCATAGCCATACCGAATCCTTCATATGAAGACGGAAACAGAAACACATCGAAAGCCGGATAGATCTTCTCCACTTCGGATGTTGTCGGAACGAAGATCGTTTGCTCACTCAATCCCATTGCATGCGCTTTTTGCTGAATCGAGCTTTTAAGAATACCATCACCGACAAACAGTATTTTTGCGCGGATGCCCTTGCGCAGGATACAGTCAATGATATCCAGCATGAAAGCGTGGTTCTTTTCCGGAGCAAATCGACCCACGTGCCCGATCAACAGGGTCTTCTCATCAATACCATAGGTTTTTCGAATGAAAGCCCTGCTCTCTTCCGAAGGCTTGAACCGTCGGCAATCTATCGTATTCGGGACAATCGTGAAATCGCAGTCGCCATATAGCCATTGCCCTGCCGCAGCGCTGCAAGCCAGCCGCAATGAGGCGTTCCTGACGCAGTATCCCCTGTTCATTCGATGGAGGATATGCCGAAAGGACCCTTTTACGGTAGAACTGGCATGGGCATGAAGAACGATGTTCTGAATGCCGGCAGCTTTCGCGCCAAGAATCGGCAGAACGTTGGCCGCGGTCAGCATATTGACATAAACAACATCGAAACGCTGCTCCAGCATCCGCTTTCTGATCGCACGGGCATACCCGAAGGGATCTTTTTTCAAATGCGGAACGCGGAGGACATGATGCCCTTTAGCAAGAATGGTTTCTTCAAAAGCGATGGCGGGCTCGTAAGTCACGAGACTGACATGGATCTGATCCTCCGGGAAGCGCTCATGACAGAGGACGTTCATGATAGCGTTTTCGATTCCGCCGGGATAGCTTGAAAGCCCGAACATCAGGACTTCAGTTCTTTTCAAACGACCACCCTTTCTGCTTGCAAACCCGAGGATCGGAGTCTATGACCTTGTGATGAGAATTCTTATCGCGGATACAGGAGAAATCAACAGCGCCAGCGCTCCGTGCTTCAGAACGGACTTCCAATATTTTCGCCTGATCTGTGCAAAAGCGATTACCATATGATGGCGTACTTTGATGTAGCGAACGTCCTGTCGGGAAAATCGGGGGAAATATTTTTTTTTCGCCTGGTATAAAGCATTTTCACCAATGATTTTTCTTTCGCTGAGGGAAATGCCTTCCTGGTCTTCTTCGTGAACGTATGCCTTAACATGACAGTGATCGGAATACCGGAAGACGCCGCCCTGGAGGATTGCTTTTTCTATCAGATAAAACTCATCGCCCACATCGATCGGAGGGAACAGACCGATCGTTTCCAAATAGCTTTTTTTGAACATAAGCGTATCTGTGCCGGTCATGTGATACATCATATGGTATCTGAGAAGGGATTCCCCATCGGTTGCCTGAATATAGGTCCTCTGCCGCACATCGATCAGCTTTTCTTTGGCGTTATACAGCCTTAGATCGGTGATCCCATAATCCGCGCCTATCGCGATCATATCGTGCAGCTGCCGGTCCACCTTATCCGGCAGGTAGACGTCGTCGTCATCCAAAAAGGTGATATATGATCCTGATGCGGCTCGTATGCCCGTATTTCGCGTTTGGGCTGAGCCCATATTGCTGGAATTGATTATATGGGTTATTTGGAGCGTAGGACAAGATAATTGGATCTGATCTATGATTTGCTGCACTTCAGCCGTCCATTGGCGATCTGCGTTATCATTGACAACGATGACTTCGATATTCGGATAGGTCTGATGGGTCAGAGACAGCAATGCTCTATACAGCGATTCCTTCCTGCGATATGTCGGAACGATGACACTCACCAGGATAGCTGCATCGTTACTGTTTGCGGCCTTCGTCACCATGTGCGCCTCTTTATGATTGCTTGATCCCAATTACGTTTCTTTTTGTATGCCATCCTGAGCGAGAACGGTATAAAATGTTTGAAAAAAACAGCTGCAGTCGAAAAAGAACGCCGCCCACCCGCCTGCTTTCAGCTTTTTTGCATAGAATCCATCCATCGCTGCCTTTGCCGGTATGTCAAGCTCGTCCCGCCCATTAATCTGCGCCCAGCCGGTCAACCCGGGCTTGACATCGTTCGCGTGATATTTATCACGCTCCGCAATCAAATCGTCCTGATTCCATAACGCAGGCCTTGGCCCGATCAAGCTCATCTTTCCGCAAAGGATGTCCCAAAGCTGCGGCAATTCATCTAAGGAAGTCTTCCTGATGAAACGACCGACTTTGGTCGTATATCGTGACGGATCGCTCATTAGGTGTGTGGGGACATCCATGGGTGATCCTGTCTTCATAGATCTGTATTTATGAATATAAAAAATCGACTTGTGTATGCCGACCCGTTTTTGCTTGAAAATAATCGGTCCAGGATCGTCAATCACGATCATGATCGCTATCAAAGCAAAGAGCCATGACAGGAGAACCAATCCGATGACGCTCAGCAGAATATCAAATGCTCTTTTCCAAAAATGCTCATACATTATAAGCAAGCTATTCCTTTATTCAACAAATATCTGTATCACTGTTCTCAGTCACGATCGACCGCAATCCGATACCTTTTGGCCCATACTGTCGAAATGGTCGTTCACAAACTAATGGACTTTTGCCGACTGAAACATCTCCGATACGTCTATGAGACTGGAACTGTCAGAACCAATCTCTCACGCCTTGCTTTTTTTCTGCCTGCGGTGGGAGCCTTCGCCGTACTCACCGTAGCTGTATTGATAATAGTACCGTTTCTGGTCCAGCTTGTTCAGGGTGACGTTGTTGATGACGCAGCCGATGATAGGCGTTCCGGTCTGCTCCATGGTCCGCTGCAGCTGCTGGAGCTCCTCCCGCGTGACCCTGTTGTGACTCAGAACGAGCAGCGTCCCGTCGCAGTGCTTGGCGATCTCCGCGGCGTCGATCACCGCGCCGGCGGGCGGCGTATCGACCACCACCATGTCGAATTCCTTGCTCACGTAATCCATCATGTAGGCGAAGTCTTCGGAGGTCAGCAGGGGCAGCGGCGTCTTGACGAGCTTTCCGGCGGGAAGCAGGTACAGACCCGGCAGATTGGTCTGATAGACCGCGTCCGCCAGCTCGCATTGTCCGGAGAGATAATGGGCCAACCCCTCGTTCACGTTTTCGATCCGGTATTGGCTGACCAGGATGGACTTACGCAGATCGGCGTCGATCAGAAGCACGGTTTTTCCCCGGGCGGCCATGCTGCAGGCGATCCGCAGAGACAGATACGTCTTTCCGCTGCTGGCGTTGTAGCTGGTCACGGCGATCCGCTTGATCTTCTTTCCCGCGAAAGCGATGTTGGAGCATATGGCGTTGATGGCTTCGTCCCCGGCAAAATCCAGCGCCAGATCCTTGACTATCCGCGCCGTATGCGGCGCCTCGTCCGTTTCCTCGCGATGGCGTGATCTGGAAAAGTCCGGGCTGTCGTTCTGCTTCGCCAGCATGCCCAAGGTAGCCAGCCCCGTGGCTTTTTCCACGTCTTCGCTGGTACGGATCTTGTTGTCCAGCAGGAAAA